>ENA-UEOM01000004-UEOM01000004.1-human-gut-metagenome-genome-assembly--contig:-NODE-4-length-121414-cov-15.949348_pt1 | contig 121414 bp, 110 predicted proteins | sample MGYA00242993_ERZ507994 | MGnify/ENA primary metagenome ERZ507994 (study PRJEB26167, sample SAMN06115536) | human gut metagenome | host: Homo sapiens | place: China:Neimenggu | collected 2014-11-07... | reverse complement strand
GAAGAAGTCGAAGCACAAAAAAGCTAGCGCTGCGCCAGTCGGCGCTATCGCTTTAACGCTTTTTTCGCTTCTCCATTAAAAGCCCCTCAGTCGCTGCGCGACAGATTCCCCTTTTTGTCACCTGCGGTGACATCTTCCCCCGGCCGGGGGAAGTCGGCCCTCTCGGGGGAGCAAGCGCTCGCCCGCAGCGCCGCGCTTTCGTAGAAAGCGGCGCTGCAAATGCAGTTTGGGGTTACGACCCCTCTCCGTGAAAATAGCGTTTGGAGCGCTCCGCAGAGCGCGACAAACGCGAAATAAAAAATAATTTTCCGCTGAATATGCCCAGAGCGCAAGCGGAGGGCATTTTCAATCGTTCTATTTTACAGGAGGTACTCGCGCGATGCAGCGCACAGAAAAATATTTTGAGCAGGACGCTTTCCGCACCGAATGCGAAAGCGTCATCCTTGCCGCAGAGCCGGACGAAAAGACCGGCGGCGGGCGCATCGCGCTGGACGGCACGGTGTTCTACCCGGAGGGCGGCGGTCAGCCCGCCGACCGGGGCACGCTGACCCTGCCGGACGGCACGGTGCTGCGGGTGTCGGACGTCCACGAGCAGGCGGGTGTCATCTGGCATACGGTGGATGCCCTGCCCGCTGCCGCAGCGCCCGGCGCAGCCGTTGCCGGCTGCATCGACTGGGACTGGCGGTTCGATAAGATGCAGCAGCACACCGGCGAGCATATCCTCTCCGGCATCCTGCACCAGATGTTCGGGGCGGAGAATGTGGGCTTCCATGTGGGCACCGAGGCCGTGCGCATGGACACCAGCGTGCCCATCAGCCCCGAGGGGCTGCGGCAGGCAGAGCTTGCCGCCAACCGCATCGTGTGGCAGGATGTGCCGGTGCTCATCAGCTACCCCACCCGGGAGGAGCTTGCCGCCCTTGTCTACCGCTCCAAAAAGGAGATCGAGGGGCAGGTGCGCATCGTGACCATCCCGGGCGCGGACGTCTGCGCCTGCTGCGGCACCCACACCCGCACCACCGGTCAGGTGGGGCAGATCAAGATCCTTGCCAGCGAGAACTACAAGGGCGGCGTGCGGCTGAGTGTGGTATGCGGTGCCCGTGCGCTGGCGGCGGCGCAGGCCATGCGCGCCCGGCAGGCAGAGATCGGTGCACTGCTCTCTGCCAAGGCCGACCAGACCGCTGTGGCGGTGCACCGGGTCTACGATGAGTATACTGCACTCAAGTTTACACACTTTGGACTGTGCAGCCAGCTGTTTGACGCCCTTGCGCAGCTGACCGCACCCGATGCGGATGCCATCCGTACCCTGCCGGGGCTGGACCCGGACGGGCTGCACCGGCTGGCTGTCCGTCTGACCGAAGCCACCACCGGCCTGTGCGCCGCCCTGACCCCCACCGAAAAGGGCACCGGCTACTGCCTTGCCCGGCGGGACGGCGATGTGCGCGCCCTGACCAAAGCACTGAACGCCGCCCTGAACGGACGCGGCGGCGGCAAGCCCGGCATCTGTCAGGGCAGCTGTGCCGCCACCCCGGAGCAGGTGGAGAGATTTTTGAAGGAGAACAACAAACTATGAGAATGCGTTTCAAACCCTATGCCCACGACGAACTGATGGCCGCGGATTTCCATGTGCACGAACCCCTGATCTGGGGCGGCAAGTGGCACGGCCAGTATGCCCGCCCGGAGCAGCCCTTTATTCTGGAGTTGGGCTGCGGCAAGGGCGGCTTCATCTCCCAGCTGGCCTGCGCCCACCCGGAAAACAACTATCTGGGCATCGACATCACCGATAAGGTGCTCATTCTTGCCAAGCGCAAGATCGAAGCCGCCTATCAGGCAGCCGGACGCCCCATCGACAACGTGAAGATCATGAGCACCGATATCGAGCGCATCAAGGGCGTCATCACCCCGGAGGATGAGGTCAGCCGCATCTATATCAACTTCTGCAACCCGTGGAGCAAGAACGACTCCTCCCACAAGCACCGCCTTACCTATCCGCGCCAGCTGATCGCTTACCGCGAGTTTTTGAAGGACGGCGGCGAGATCTACTTCAAGACCGACGATGATGATCTGTTCCGGGACAGCGTAGAGTACTTCCCCGCTTCCGGCTACGACATCGAGTGGATCACCTACGACCTGCACGAGAACGAGCCGGAATGGAACATCCGCACCGAGCACGAGGGCATGTTCACCGAAATGGGCATCAAGATCAAGGCACTCATTGCCCGCAAAAAGCCCGGTGCCGACAGCGTGACATGGGTAGACCCCAAGGTGCTCAAGCGGATGGCGCGGGAAGCTGCCGCCGCCGAAGCCGCCACGCAGGAAGGCGAAGGAAATGTCTGACCCCTGTGAGCTGTGCCTGAATAATGTTCAGGACGAATACGGCAGCTATTACTGCGCCCAGGGCGCTGCGCTGGACGAGGACGAGATGGCACGTTATCTTGCCCACAATACCGCTGCCTGCCCCTTTTTTGAGCCGGGGGACGAATATAAGATCGTATCCAAACAGAACTGAAGAACGGAGGTGCCTATGGTAAGCTTTCTTACCGATACCGTGGTATGTGGCTTTTCGCTGTACCATATTCTGGCCTATTTCCTGATCTATTCCTGCATAGGCTGGTGTCTGGAGGTCATCTATGCCGCCGCCACCACCGGTCAGCTGGTGAACCGGGGCTTCCTCAACGGCCCGGTCTGCCCCATCTACGGCTTTGGCATGATCATCGTGCTGTTTGCCCTTACGCCCTTGCAGCACAGCATCCTGCTGCTGTATATAGGCGGCGTCATCCTGCCCAGTGCGCTGGAACTGGTGGGCGGCTGGGCACTGTATAAGATCTACCACACCCGCTGGTGGGATTACAGCGATTTTCCCTTTAATATCGGGGGCTATATCTGTCTGGAATTCTGCCTGCTGTGGGGTGTGGGCACGCTGGTGGTCATGCGTATCGTGCACCCGGTGGTGGCTGACCTTGTAGACCTGATCCCGCCCTTTGTGGGGGTTATCCTCATGTGCTTTTTGTACGCCGTGTACGCGGCGGACGTGGTGGCTACCGCCATTGCTGCTTCTGCGCTGGCCGATACGCTGGACACCATGGAGCAGCTGGGCGACAGTATCCACGCCGTCAGCGATGCCATGACCCAGCTGCTGGGCACCACCACCCTGAACGCCGACAAGAAGCTGGACGAGGGACGGCTGCAATTCAAGCTTGCCGCCGCCGAAGCGCGGGATGCTGCCGGAAAGCGCCCCTCTGCCCGTGAGACCATGGCTGCCATCCGCGCCAAGGCTGCCGAGGCTACCGAGGCTGCCCGCCGCGCCAGCGAGGACGCCCGCCTGAACGCTGCCGAAGCTGCCAACGCCGCCCGCCTTGCTGCCAAGGGCACTGCCGAGCGCGCCGCCGAGCTGCTGCAATTGGAACAGCTGGCCGCAGAGCTGCAGCAGCGCAGCGAGGAGATGCAGGCGCAGCTGCTGCGCACCCCCCGCATCGTGGGCCCGCGCCGTATGCTGCGTGCCTACCCGAAGCTCCGGCACGGCAGCAAGCTGCGCAGTCTGCCCACATTGCGGGAGATGCTGCACCGCGCCGAACAGGAAAACAAGGACGACAACAAGAATACCAAATGACCCCGAATGCCGCACCGGCTCCGCCGTGTGTGGCATTTTTGTTGCACTTCGCTCGAATAATGTTGTTAAAAAGTGTGAAAAAACTATTTCAAAACGACTTAAACCGTGTTATACTGATTATAAAGTATACAAACCGACCGCAATCGGCTTATCCATATTGAAACTATCCAAATTGTGAGGAATCGTTATGTCAGAGGAACGAAAGACCAAAACAGATGCCGCCGCACCGGCATCTGCTGCGTTGGGGCGGATCGACCGCAAGGACGCATTTTTACAGGCCCTGCATACATTCCTGACCGCGCATCAGGGAACAGAATGGGCTGTTGCCGCTGTGGATATCCAGCACTTCAAGCTTTATAACGAGCTTTACGGCACCGAAAAGGGCGATGCTCTGCTGGAAACCGTGGCAAACTGTCTGCTGGGTTACAGCAAGCAGACCGGCTATCCTGTGGGCTATTTTGGAAACGATGACTTTTTCCTGTGCCTGCCGGACGAAAAGGCCGAGCAGACCGCCGTGCTTGCTACGCTGCAGGCCTGCATGGCTGCCGGAAGGCAGGATGTCACCTTCTTTATGGTAATGGGCGTGTGCCCTGTGCAGGCAAACCCCGGTGCAGATGCCGCCACCCTGTGCAACTATGCGCAGATCGCCGGTGTGACGACCGACAGCGGCTACCTGCACCGCTTTGAGCCCACCATGCTCAATGAGCTGAAAGAACAGCAGCAGCTGCTGGGCGAGCTGGAGCGCGCACTGGATAACCACGAATTCTGCTTCTTTTTGCAGCCCAAGTGCAACAGCATCACCCGCGCCATCGTGGGCATGGAGGCGCTGGTGCGCTGGAACCATCCCACCCGGGGCTGTGTTCCTCCCGCCGAGTTCATGCCGCTGCTGGAGCGCACCGGCCTTGTGACAAGGCTGGACCAGTACATCTGGGAATCTGTCTGCCAGACTTTGCAGAAGTGGCAGGAAAGCGGCAGCAACCTTGTGCCGGTGTCGGTGAACGTTTCGGTGCAGGATATCCTCAATCTGGATGTGCCGCAGATCTTTGCGGATCTGGTGGAAAAATATAAGCTGGAGCCAAAGCTCCTGCTGGCCGAGATCACCGAGACCATGGTAGCCGAGGACACCCAGATGGTGGAAAGCGCCATTCAGGGCCTGCACCGCAAGGGCTTCTCGGTGATGATGGACGACTTCGGCAGCGGGTATTCCTCGCTGAATATGCTCAAGGATACCAACGTCGATGCCATCAAGCTGGACATGAAGCTCATCGACATGAATCAGGAGAACCGCAGCAAGGGCGTGCAGATCGTGGAGTCGGTGGTGGATATGGCACACCGGCTGAACCTGCCCATCATCGCCGAGGGTGTGGAGACCCCGGAGCAGGTGTCCATGCTGCAAGCCGCAGACTGCCTGTACTCGCAGGGCTACTACTTCTTCAAGCCCATGCCGGTGGAAAACGCCGAAAAACTGCTGGCAGATCCCACCAATCAGGATTACTGGGATCTGCGCCGCGACCTGATGCGCCGCGACCGCCGGGTGGAGAACCCGGGCACCGAAAAGACCGCGCTGGCCTTGCAGGCCTACCAGATCTTTACCGACAACGTGCTGGAGATCTCGTTGCTGAACCTTGCCACCGGTGCGTACCGGGTGATCAAGCGGGACGCCCGCCTGCTGGGGGCAGATCTGGAAAAGGAAGAGGATTTTGTCAACTACTGCGACCGTTTGGTGAACGAGAAGATCGTGCACGAAGAGGACGCAGACCTGTTCTTGGAGCAGACCGATCTGGAGGCCTTGCGCTCTGTGCTGTACCACGCCACCGCGCCGGAGTTCTACCGCTACCGCGAGAATGTGTCCGGCCAGTATATCTGGGTCACCACAGAGGTGCTGCCCTGCCGTGGCTGCTGTGCCCAGAACCCGTGGGCGACTGTGCTGGTGCGCAACGACGCACAGGCCGACCAGCTCAGCGAGGAGCTGGACTTCTCTTACAGCCACGACACCCTGACCGGCCTTGCCAACCGCAGCCGGTACGAAGCCGACCTGCGGGAGCTGCCCAACAGCGGGTACGAATCCGTGGTGTGCACCTACATTGATGTGGTCGGGATGCACGAGGTAAACGAGCATCTGGGCCACCGCAGCGGCGACACCCTGCTGTGCTGCTTGGCCAACGCCGCCCGCAAGTTCTTTGCCACCAGCCGGGTGTACCGCATCGGCAGCGATGAATTTGTCATCCTGACCCCCAACGAGCCGCCTTACAGCGTGTGGAGCACTGCGGACCGGATGCGCGCCTTTTTGAAGGAAAAGGACTATGTTATTTCCGTAGGCATCCAGCAGACCGCCGACCTGCGCCATCTGGACGAAGCTGTCGCCAAGGCCGAGGCTGCCATGCGGCAGGACCGGCAGGCTTACTACGACCACAACGGCCGCGCCCGCCAGCTGGAAGGCCTGAATGAAAAGATGGAGCGCACCCTGCAGGAAAAGCGGGATGCCGAGCACTTTTTAAAGGTGCTTGCCCCCAAGTACAAGACTGTAATCGTGGTGGACTTGCAGGAGGACACCGTGCGCCCCGTTATTGTGCCGGACGACTTCCAGTCCGTTCTGGACACCTGCGGCGGCTCTTTCCGCGCTGCGTTGACCAACTACCGCGACAAGCTGGTAGCGCCCGAGGACAGAGAAAACTTTGCAAAGTTGTTCGATTTCGGCCTTGTGCGCAGCACCGTGTTCAGCAGCAACCTGCTGGAGCACCGCTACCGCAAGACGGATGGCCGCAGCTTCTGCATCCGTGTGACCCCCTACTCCCGCAGCGGCTCCCACATCAACGAGGTGCTGTGGATCTTCGCAGATGAAGATGTAGAGTAAAAGATTCTTGTATGCTATAAAAGCAGCCAGACCGCCCGGTCTGGCTGCTTTTGCGTTTGACGCTCGCAGGAGCGCCCGGGAATTACCCCTTCCGTCTTGCCGCTTCGCGTCAAGCCACCTTCCCCAAGGGGACGGCTTTTGGTGGCGGCGGCAAGGTTTCCGGCATAGCACAAAGGCGTCCCCTTGGGGGAGCTGGCTGCGAACGTAGTGAGCAGACTGAGGGGGTGCCCGCCGCGCGGCTGTTTCCGCAGGAAACAAGCGCGGTAGCTGCCGTTTCCCTCCACGACCCCACCCGTGAAAATGCGTTTGGAGCGGCCAGCAGGCCGCGACAAACGCGAAATATAAAATATTCTTTCCGCTGATTATGGCCAGAGCGCAGCGGAGGTCATTTTAAATCGTCCCGGCAGCAAGAAGTCGCCGCCTTGCAAAAGCGCCGGGATGTGCTATAATAGAAATCACTTATTTCATACAATATATGTGGGTATATGGGCGCGCCGCCCGCTGAACCTGCAAAGCAAGGAGCTTTTCTATGCAGCATCTGTCCCGAACCGTTTCTCCCGCCCTGCCGCACCCCTGCCTGCGGGCGCTGCGGGCGGCTTTTCCGCAGACCATCCCGGTGCTGGCAGGTTATTTTGTGCTGGGGCTGGGCTACGGCATCTATGTGCAGTCCTTGGGTCTGCCGGTGTGGATGCCCATGCTCATGGGCACTGTCGTGTACGGCGGCTCGCTGGAGTTCGTGCTGGCAAGTTTGCTGCTGGGCGCGTTCTCGCCGCTGTCGGCCTTTCTGATGGCGCTGATGATCCAGGCGCGGCACCTTTTCTACGGCCTTGCCATGCTGGAGCGCTATAAGGGCTACGGCTGGCGCAGCTTTTACATGATCTTTGCCATGAGCGACGAGACCTTTTCCATCACCTGCTCGGCAACGCCGCCGGAAGGGGTGGACAAGGGCTGGTTTATGTTCTTCATCACCCTGCTGGATCAGCTTTACTGGGTGGGCAGCGCCGGGCTTGGGGCTGCGCTGGGCACCGTACTGCCCTTTAGCACCGAGGGTGTGGATTTTGTCATGACCGCAATGTTCACGGTCATCTTCCTGAACCAGTGGGAAAAAGATCAGCAGCACGGCAGTGCCCTGATCGGGCTTGCCGTGCCGCTGGTGTGTCTGATTGTATTTGGTTCCGGCAGCTTTCTGCTGCCGTCCATGGCTGGCATTCTGGTGCTGCTGCTGGCTTTGCGCCGTCCGATGGAAAAAGCAGCCGGGGAGGTAGAAGAATGACAGCAGTTCAGATGGGGCTTACCATTGCGGTGTGCACCGCCGCCACCATGCTTACCCGTTTTTTGCCGTTTCTGATCTTTTCCAGCAAGGAGCAGCAGCCGCCGGAGGTGGTGCGGTATCTGGGGCGGGTGCTGCCCGCCGCCATCTTCGGGATGCTCATCGTTTATTGCCTGAAGGGCGTTACCCCGTTCTCCGGCAGCCACGGCATCCCGGAAGCCCTTGCGCTGCTGGCTACCATCGCGCTGCACAAGTGGAAGCACCAGACCCTGCTCAGCGTGGCGGGGGGCACTTTTTGCTATGTACTGCTGGTGCAGCTGGTATTCTGAAAAATGGCTCAGTGATAGAAGGTGTCAAAGTTCACCTGACGGTAGAACCGCTGCTGCAGCTGGTCAAAGCTTTCGCAGTTCTGCGCCAGCAGCCACATACTTTTGGTCACCACGGCCTCGATGGTCATATCGTGGGCCTCTAAAAAGCGGAAACGGTTGCGCACCCGCTTGCCCACTTCGTACACGCCCACGTCGCTGCCCTCGTAGGTGACTTGCGTGGTCATGATGAGCACTTTGTGGGTGGTCTCGTAATCGCCCAGCCCGGCGGCAAAGGCGTCCATCAGCTGCTGCGGGATGCCGCCCACGCCGAAACTTTCCACGATGACGCAGTCGTACAGGTGGAAGATCTCCGGGATGAGCGCCGGGGACATGCCCGGGGTCAGCTTGAGCAGGAACACCCGGCTGTCCAACGTGCGGCTGAACTCCACCGGGCCGGTGGGCCACGGCGAGGGGATGTACCGCACCAGCCGGTCGCCCTGCACCAGCGCCAATTCCGGGAAGTTGACCGAGGCAAAGGCGTCGTAGCTGATGGTCTTGTTCTTCTTGGCGCGGGTGCCCGCGATGACGTGCCCGCCAAACACCACCATCACGCCCCGGCTGCCCGGGTCGATGGCGCAGACCACGCTGTCCCGCAGGTTTTTCTTGGCATCCGTGATCTCGTTGGAGATGGGCTGCTGCGCGCCGGTGAGGATGATGGGCTTATCCGCGTTCTGGATGAGATAAGAGAGCGCCGCCGCAGAGTACGCCAGCGTATCCGTGCCGTGGCAGATGATAAAGCCGTCGTACAGGGCGTAGTTTTCCTGAATGGCGCGTGCCATCATGAGCCAGTGCTCCTGCCCGAGGTCGGTGCTGTCGATGCTGCACAGCGCCAGCGTTTCCGGGCAGCACAGCTCCTTTAGTTCCGGCAGATGGGCAAGCAGCTCGTCGCTGGTAAGCACGGGTTTTAACCCCTGCTGGGTGCGCACGCTGGCAATGGTGCCGCCGGTGGTGATGAAAAGCAGACGTTGTTTGGACATAAAGCAAAAGCCCCCTGTGGCAGAAATTTTAACATGACAACAGTATAGCACACGCCCCGGAGCTTGAACAGTGCCCGCCGCCCAAAAAGTTTTTGCGACCCGGTCACAGAAAACTGCGCGGCTCTGGTGTATAATAAGGGCAAAAGAACCATGCAAAGGAGCAACACCATGTCCAACATCGTCATCGTAGGTTCCGGCCCGGCGGGGGTGTCCGCTGCCCTGTACGCCGTGCGCGCCGGGGTGCAGACCACCGTGCTGACCAAGGGCTCCGGGGCGCTGGCGCGCGCCGAAACAATCGAAAACTATTACGGCTTCGCCCAGCCGGTCTCCGGGCCGGAGCTGGAACGCCGCAGCATCGAGAACGCCCGGCGGCTGGGGGTGCAATTCGTGCAGACCGAGGCCGTGGGGCTGACATGGACCGACCGTTTGACCGTGGAAACGCTGGCAGGCGCGTACCCGGCAGACGCGGTCATTCTGGCAACGGGTGCTTCCCGCGCGGTGCCCCGCATCCCGGGGCTGACCGGGCTGGAAGGCCACGGCGTAAGCTGGTGCGCCGCCTGCGACGCCTTTTTCTACCGCGGAAAGGACGTGGCGGTGCTGGGCAGCGGCGAGTACGCCCTGCATGAGGTGCAGGCGCTTTTGCCGGTGGTAAAAAGCGTCACTCTGCTGACGAACGGCGCAGCCCTGACCGCAGACTTCCCGCCCGAGGTGAGCGTCTGCACCCAAAAGGTGGAGGCCATTCTGGGCGAGCAGACCGTCACCGGCGTGCAGCTGGCGGACGGCGCGGTGCGGGAGGTATCCGGCGTATTTGTGGCGCTGGGCGTGGCGGGCAGTACCGCACTGGCCCGGAAGCTGGGCGCTGCCGTAGAGGGCAGCCGCATCGTGGTGGACGACAAAATGCAGACCACCGTGCCCGGCCTGTACGCCGCCGGAGACTGCACCGGCGGGCTGTTGCAGGTGGCAAAAGCGGTCTATGAGGGCGCACTGGCGGGCACGGAAGCCGCCAAGGCGCTGCGAAAGGGGTGAGCCGTATGGCAGAAACATCTCCGCACGCCCGGTGTCTGGCCTGTGCGTTCCCGTTCTGGGAGCAGCTGACCCCGGAAGAGCAGGAGCGGCTGTGCCGCTTTACCCGCCCGGTGCACTACGCCAAAGGCGCCCGGGTGCACAGCCCGCTGGAAAGCTGTGTGGGCATCCTTTTGCTGCGCAGCGGGCAGCTGCGCTCCTATCTACTGTCCGAGGACGGCAGGGACGTGACGCTGTACCGCCTGTTCGGCGGGGAGGTGTGCATCCTGTCTGCCTCCTGCGTGATGGACGCGGTGAACATCGACCTCTACATCGACGCGGAGGAGGACACCGAAGCGCTGTGCATCAGCGCGGGCATCTTCCGGCAGCTGATGCAGGAAAACGTCTATGTGCGCTGCTACGCCTACCAGATGACGGCAGAGCGCTTTTCTGATACCATGTGGACGATGCAGCAGATTCTGTTCATGAGTGCTGACCGGCGGCTGGCCATTTTTCTGACCGACGAGCTTGCCAAGACCGGCGGCGCGGACGTCCGCATGACCCACGACCAGATGGCAAAGTACATGGGCTCTGCCCGCGAGGTGGTGAGCCGGATGCTCAAATACTTTGCGCAGGAGGGCTGGGTGCGGCTGTACCGCGGCGGGGTGCAGGTGCTGGACAAGCAAAAGCTGCAAGCGCTGGCAAGGGGAGAATAAGAGATAAAAAACAACACCGGAGCGTCCGAAGATGCTCCGGTGTTGTTCTGCTTATGCTCAGGAAATCGCGTCCACGTCCCACTTCATGCGGACGGCGTCGGCGCCGTCCAGCTTGATGTGCAGCGCACCGGCGTTGTCCAGCACCTGCTCCGGCTTGCGGGCACCGCACAGAACGTGCAGCCCCGGGATCATGCGGGCGGTCATGGCAATGACCAGCTGCGCCATGGTGCAGTCGTACTTCTCGGTCAGATCGCCCCACTTTGCCAGCAGTTCCAGCGCCTGTGCCCGGCGGGTGGGCTGGAAGCAGGGGTTCGTGTTGCGGGTGCTGCCCTCCGGGTAGGTGGTGTCCATGGTCACCTTGCCGGTCAGAAGCCCCTGCTCCAGCGGGGAATACGCCTGTACCGAAACGCCCAGCTCCTTGCAGGTGGGCAGCAGCTGCTTTTCAATGCGGCGGGTCAGCAGGCTGTACTTTTCCTGAATGACGTCCAGCTGGCCGTAGCGGCAGTAGCCCCGGATGATATCGGAGGTGACGTTGGAAGCACCGATGGCGCGGATCTTGCCCTGCTCTTTCAGCTTCATCATGGCTTCCATGGTCTCTTCCAGCGGATACACGCCGAAATCCGGGCTCTGCCAGTGGGTGTACAGCACGTCCAGATGGTCGGTGTGCAGACGGCGCAGGCTGTCCTCCACGTCCTCAATGATGCTCTTGGCGGAGAGGTCGCGGTACACCTGTACCCCGTCCACCACCTTGTGCAGGATGGGGGTCTCGTGCCGCCACTCCAGGCCGCACTTGGTGGAAAGCACCACCTTGTCGCGGTCGATGTGCTTCATGGCTTCGCCAACCACTTCCTCGCTGTGGTACAGCCCGTAGATGGGTGCAGTGTCGATCCACTGGATGCCCTGCTCCACGGCGGTCTGGATGGCCTTTACGGACAGTGCATCGTCGTTATCGCCCCACCATGCACCGCCGCCGATGGCCCATGTACCCATGCCCAGAAACGGCACGGCAATACCGCTTTTGCCAATATTGATATTCTGCATATACTTTACCCTCCATGCCAGCAGTGTTCCCCGCAATGGGAACCCTCATTCCAATGTCTGGCATACTTTGTTGTGTTTTTTATTCTATAAAAAAGAACTGCGGAGCGCAGGTGCACTCCGCAGCGCTCTTTTATCAGATGTTGCCGAACTCGCTCAGCTGCAAGCTCTCGTTGTGGGTCTCGGCCCAGCGCACCGCCCAGTCGGAGGTGAACAGCAGCAGACGGTTGCCCTTCATGTCCTCCACAGCCTTGGTGTCGCTGGTCAGGTCCAGATCCCGCAGGTTGTAGGTGTCGGGGTCGTTCTGCACCCAGCGCAGCTGCTCAAAGGGCAGCTGCTGCATGCGGATCTCCACGTTGTACTCGGTGTTCAGACGGTACTCCAGCACTTCCAGCTGCAGCACGCCGACCACGCCGACCACCACTTCTTCCATGCCGCCGCCGACCTCGCGGAAGATCTGGATGGCGCCTTCCTGCGCGATCTGCTCCATACCCTTCACGAACTGCTTGCGCTTCATGGTGTCCTTCTGCTCAATGCGGGCAAAGTGCTCCGGGGAGAAGGTGGGGATGCCCGCGAACTGGACCTTCTTTTTGCCGGTGCACAGGGTGTCGCCGATGGAGAAGATGCCCGGGTCAAACAGGCCGATGATGTCGCCGGCGTAGGCCTCGTCCACGATGGCGCGGTCCTGCGCCATCAGCTGGGTGCCGGTGGCCAGCTTGATGTTCTTGCCCTCCTGCACATGGTAGGCCTCCATGCCGCGCTCGAACTTGCCGGAGCAGATGCGCATAAAGGCAATACGGTCGCGGTGGGCCTTGTTCATGTTGGCCTGAATTTTAAAGATAAAGGCGGAGAACTCGTCCCGGCAGGGGTCCACCGGCTCGCCGGTCAGGCTGTCCACGCGTGCCAGCGGGGCGGAGGTGAGCCGCAGGAAGTTTTCAAGGAAGGGCTCCACGCCGAAGTTGGTCAATGCAGAGCCGAAGAACACGGGGCTCAGCTCACCGCGCAGCACCTTGTCCAGATCAAACTCCTCGGCAGCGCCGTCCAGCAGCTCGATCTCGTCCACCAGCTGCTGGTGCAAATAGGGGGTCAGCAGCTCGTCCAGTGCGGGGTCGCCCAGCTCGGCCTCGGTCTCGCTGACCTTCTTCACGCCGTTGGCGCGGCCATCGCTGGAAAAAGCCAGCACCTTGCGCGCGTTGCGGTCGAACACGCCCTTGAACTCCTTGCCGCAGCCGATGGGCCAGTTCATGGGGTAGGTCTTGATGCCCAGAATTTCCTCGATGTTCTCCATCAGCTCAAAGGGGTCGCGGGCTTCGCGGTCCATCTTGTTGATGAAGGTAAAAATGGGGATGTGGCGCAGGGTGCACACCTTGAACAGCTTGATGGTCTGCGCCTCAACGCCCTTTGCGGCGTCGATGACCATGACGGCAGAGTCTGCCGCCATCAGGGTGCGGTAGGTATCCTCCGAGAAGTCCTGATGGCCGGGGGTGTCCAGAATGTTCACGCACTTGCCAGCGTAGTTGAACTGCAGCACCGAAGAGGTGACCGAGATACCACGCTGCTTTTCAATGTCCATCCAGTCGGACACGGCGTGCTTGGCGCTCTGCTTGCCCTTGACGGAACCAGCCTGATTGATGGCTCCACCGTACAGCAGCAGCTTTTCGGTAAGGGTGGTCTTACCTGCGTCGGGGTGGCTGATGATGGCGAACGTCCTGCGGCGTTCGATCTCTTCACGATTTGTCATAGATGATATTTCTCCTGAAATGGATGGAACTTCTTCCGGCATCACTGTGCGATGCCGGAAGAAGCATTTTTACACATACGCACCTTATTCTATACGAAAACGCGTGATAATGCAAGGGTTTTCGTTATTTTTTCAGGATCAGGCAGGGCAGAGGGGCAGTTTCGGCCCAATTGGCAAAATCACACACCAGAACGGTGAAACTTTTCAGTGGAAGTGCCCGCAGAAAACGCAGCACCGCCTGTTTTTCGTCCGAGCCGATGACTGCCCCGCTGTACAGGATGGCGCTCACGATGCCGCCGGGGCGCACCGCCTGCAGCGCCGCCTGCAAGGCGGGGATGCTGCTCTGCGCGGTGGAGAATACCGCATGGTCCGCCCCCGGCAGCCAGCCAAAGTTGAACATGACTGCATCGGCAGTGCTGGGCTGCACATACTGTAATAAGTCGGCGTGGCTGCCGCAGATAAGGCTGTACCGTTCGGCGGGCACATTTGCCTGTTCCAGCCGGGTGCGGGTGGAGCGGATGGCTTCGGGCTGCACGTCAAAAGCCAGCACCCGCCCGGCGGGGGCGGTCAGATTGCACAGAAAGGCGGTGTCCCCGCCGTTGCCGCAGGTGGCGTCCACGCACAGCTGCGGGTGCACTAGCCGGGCGGCTAAAAAGTCCTGCACGAACTTGACCGCCGTCAGGTCCGGGGTGCGGCGGCGCACCAGCTGCCCGCCCTCGGCGGCAAAGCCGAATTTGCCCCAGAAAGCAAGCTCAGCGGCGTTTTCCGGCAGCGGGGCGGTAAACACGGTGGCAACTTCCCGGTCATAGCCGCCAAAGCTGCGCAATACTTCTTTTAACAGGTAGGAGCCGTAGCCCTTGCGCCGCCACTGGGGCAGGATGCACAGGGCGGCAAGCTGTGCGCCCTTGGGGGCGGGAGAAAGGCGGCACTCTCCGATGCAGTCCTTTTCTTTATACAGGGCAAACCCCTGTTCGGTACGGTGCAGTTCCATAAAAAGCTCCTCCTTGACGGGTCGATGTTCTTCCCTTACAATAGCAAGCAGAAACGCTGCTGTCAAGGGCGGAAAAACAGGACCGCATTTCACATATTCTTCACGGCGCAAGCGATTCATTTTCACATTTGACAGTTACAATAGGGACAGTTCAAAGGAACAGATGTCCCTGCGGACCGGCCTTTGAGGGAAGGATGTAGTAACATGGAAAACGAGAACAAGTGGGAATACGATTATTCCGCTTCCAATAACGAGACCGGCTACCCCAACGTGGGCAGCAGCGGCATGAACACGGCGAACCAGTATAACGAGCCGGAAGCACAGCCTGTGCGTCCGGCCGATACCGCCCCGGCAGATGGCGGCAGCGTGCCGCCGTTCCCGCCGGAGCAGCCGCAGTACAGCGCCCCGGCGCAGCCGGAAAAGCCCCGCCGCAAGAAGAAGCTCAACGGCGGAAAACTGGCACGCAGCGCCGTGGCGCTGGTGCTGGCAGCAGCTATGGGCTTTGCAGGCGGCTTTGTGGGTGCAAAATACGGCGGCGGCAGCAAGGTGGTCATCCAGCAGGTGGAGCGCCCGGCCAGCTCTGACAGCAGCACCGACAGCACCGGCAATTCCATCAGTGCCACCAGCGGCACCGGCCTGAGCACCGCACAGGTGGCTGAGATGGTCAGCCCCAGCGTGGTGGTCATCACCACTGAGCAGGTGGTCTACTCCCAGTGGTCGTGGTACGGCCAGAGTCAGGTAGAGAGCGGCGCGGGCAGCGGCGTCATCATCAGCTCGGACGGCTATATCCTCACCTGCGCCCATGTGGTGAGCGGTGCTTCCAACATCACCGTGAGCATCGGCGACAAGGATTACCCCGCTACGCTGGTGGGCGAGGATACCACCAGTGATATCGCCGTGGTCAAGGTGGACGCTACCGGCCTGACCCCTGCCACCGTGGGCAACAGCGACAGCCTGAAGGTGGGCGAAAGCGTCATGGCCGTGGGCAACCCCTTGGGTGAGCTGGGCGGCACCGTGACCAGCGGCATCGTCAGCGCACTGAACCGCAGCGTCAGCATTCAGGGTTCCAGCTCTGTCAACACCATGTCCCTGATCCAGATGGATGCCTCCGTCAGCCCCGGCAACTCCGGCGGCGGCCTGTTCAACATGAACGGCGAGCTGGTGGGCATCGTCAACGCAAAGTCCTCCGACAGCGATGCTGAGGGTCTGGGCTTTGCCATCCCGGTAAATGACGCCGTCAAGGTGGCGCAGGAGCTGCTGGAAAACGGCTATGTGACCGGGCGTCCCTATCTGGGCATCAGCTACTATGCCGTGACCGATGCTCAGACCGCCGCCCAGCTGGGCGTGAACGCCTACGGTGTCTACATCGTGGAAGTGGTCAAGGGCGGCCCTGCCGACAAGGCGGGCTTGCAGGCCGGTGACCGCATCGTGAGCGTAGACGGCAGCGAGGTTGCCACCCAGAGCGACCTTGGCACCCTGATGCAGAACCACAAGGCCGGTGACGCCATCGAGATCACCGTCGCACGCGGCGGTCAGATGCAGACCGTTAACGTCACCCTTGGCGAAAAGGGCGCAGAGAATAACTGAAAATAGTAAAAAGGCTGTTGCACGGAATGTGCAGCAGCCTTTTTTGTTGTGAAAATACCCCTTCCGTCTGCTCACTACGTTCGCAGCCACCTTCCCCAAGGGGACGGCTTTTGTGCTGACGGGGAACTTTGCGGCATCGCCATAAGGCGTCCCTTTGGGGGAGCTGTCAAAGCCGTCAGGCTTTGACTGAGGGGGTGTTCTTTATTCACACTGCACCAAAAATAGTTGCACTATACGGCGCAAGGGGGGCATTGCCGGTAAAAATGCGGCTTGGGCCGCGCCACAGGCTGGAAGAGGTGCCATCGCTCAGCAGCTTCCACTGCCCGGCGGGCAGAGCAACGGTGCAGGTGGTTTCGGTGGGGTTATAAAAGACGCACAAAGCGCTCCATGCCGCGCCGTCGCCCCAGACGGCGGGCAGCATCCAGCCCACCAGCGGCTGCTCCAGCGCAAAGAACTGCAAAGCCTCCGGGGCGTGACGGTCGGTGCTGCCCAGCCGGGGAAAGGCTGCCCGCAGCGCCAGAAGCCCCCGGTAGTAGTCCACGAGGGCGTGGTACTGCTCGGCGCGGTTCCAGTCCAGACGGTTCAGGGCGGGAGAGGAGCGGTAGCTGTTCCCTACCCCCTTTTTGGTGCGGGCGAACTCCTCGCCCGCCTGCATGAAGGGCAGGCCGAAGCTGGTCAGGTAGATGCCCGCCGCCAGCCGGTTCTGCGCCAGCGCCACGGTGTCCCGGGCGGTGAACTCCGGCTTTTCGTAGCGGACGCAGAGCAGCTTGTCCCACAGGGTAAAGTTGTCGTGGGCGGAAACATAGCTCACGATCTGGCTGGGCGCGTGGGGCGGCAGATGGTCGCTGCGGCACCATGCCGCCACCGCCCCGCCGATATCCCAGAAGCTGCCGGGCTTGCCCTCCACATAGCCCGGCTCCCGGGCATCAAAGCAGCCGCCCTTGATGGCGTCCCGGGTGTCATCGCAGAAGATGCCCACCCGCTCGTTGAGCATGGCAAGGTTCGCCTTATTGGCCTCGTACCGGTGCAGCTGGCTGGCACCGCCCTGCCACGGCTCGCCGTACAGCAGGATATCCCGCCCGCCGGGCAGGCTGTCCAGCGCAGCGCGCACCGCGTTGATGCTCTCGGCGTCGTACAAGCCCATCAGGTCGAACCGGAAGCCGTCGATGTGGTACTCCTTCGCCCAATAGAGGATGGAGTCGATGAGGTAGCGCCGCGCCATGGGGCGCTCGCTGGCAAACTCGTTGCCGCAGCCGCTGCCGTTGGAAAAGCTGCCGTCCGGGTTTTGCCGGAAAAAGTAGTAGGGTACGGTATTGTTTAAGGGGTTCTCGGTGCGGTAGGTGTGGTTATACACCACGTCCATCACCACCCCGATGCCCGCCGCATGGAGGGCGGCGATCATCTCCCGGCACTCCCGGATGCGCACCTCGCCCCGGGTGGGGTCGGTGGAGTAGCTGCCCTCCGGTACGTTGAAGTTGGTGGGGTCGTAGCCCCAGTTATATTGCCGCAGCAGGGGTTTTGCCTCGTCCACGCTGCCAAAATCAAAAATGGGCATCAGCTGGACGTATTTTACCCCCAACCGCTTGAGGTAGTTCAGGCAGGTGGGGTGGATGCCATCGCCGTGCAGGGTGGTGCCCTGCTGGGTAAAGGCCATATATTTGCCCCGCCACGCCGGGCGCACCCCGCTGGCGGCATCCTGCGAGAAGTCCCGCACGCTCACCTCCCACACGGCGCGCTGTGCCGGGGGGATATTGGGGCGCACATCCCGCTCCCACCCGGAGGGCGCGGTGCGGGCAAGGTCTACGATCATGCTGCGGACGCCGTTCACTCCCGCCGCCCGGGCGTAGGGGTCGCCGGTCTCGCGGGTGACGCCGTCCACGGTGACGGCAAAGGTATAGTAGCGGCCGTGCTGCTCCCCGGGCAGCCAGACGCTCCACACCCCCTGTGCGCCGCGCACAAGGGGCTTTGTGCCCAGCACGGCGCCGCCGTCTCCCTTGTGGTATAAGGTCACGGTGACCGCCTCGGCGGTGGGTGCCCACAGCCGCAGACAGGTGCCGCCGGGGGTGTAGTCCGGCCCAAGGGGGCCGGTATAATAGTTTTCGCGGTGGAAGGGTTCGTTTTCAAACAGTGTTTTCCACTGGGCAGGCGTTTTTGCGGCCATGGTCAGCTTCATTCCTTCTTAAAAGATTCGTTATTTTCAGTGTATCGGACAACAGGCTTTTTTTCAAGAGGAAATCAACTTTTACCACGGAAATCAATTTTCCGCATGAAGGCTTCCCCCGCCGCGCGGCTGTTTCCGCAGGAAACCAGCGCGGCAGCTCACGACCCCTCCCCGTGAAAATGGGGTTCAGAAACGCCCGCAGGCATTTCTGAACCCCGAAATTTAAAATTATTTTTCCGCTGAACATGGCCAGAGCGCAAGCGGAGGCCATTCAAAATCGTCTCACTCCAGATACATCCGCCGCAGCCGCATCAGGCGGGCGGGGGTCAGGCCGTATTCGGCCTCCAGATAGCTCTCGGCGCTGCCGTAGTCCTGCCGGATGGTGCGCAGCACAAAGGGCGCAGTCTCCGGGTCTACCCCGGCGGAGGACTGCCAGCGCATCCGCTGCGCCGGGTCGGCGGCGATCTCCGCCGCATGGTCAGCCATGGCCTTTTCGATCTCGGCGGCGCGGCAGAGGTTGGTGCGGGCATAATCTGCGCAGATGGTCTCGTCCGAGGCACCCAGCGCCAGTAAGATCAGCATGGCAGCGACGCCGGTGCGGTCCTTGCCCGCCGTGCAGTGGAACAGGATGGGCGTCTCGCCGGCTTCCAGCGCCCGGAACAGCTCTTTGAACGCCTTGTTGCCGGTGAGCATCTGCCGGTACATCAGCTGGGTGAGGCTCATCCCGGCGGGGGCGCTCTGCACCAGCCGCTGGATGTCGTTGGGCGAAAAATCGATCTCCTGCCCGGTGGCATCCCGCAGGCCGCAGATCTGCACCAGCCGTGCGCCGTCCGGCACATAGTCCGGCAGCTTTGCGGCTTCTGCACCGCTGCGCAGGTCAAGGATGAGCCGCAGCCCCAGCCCGTCCAGCCGGGCGCGGTCGGCTTCGGTGGTCAGCCGCCCGGTGGGGAAGCCCCGGTAGATCTGCCCCCACTTTACGGTCTTGCCCTCGTCGGCGCGGTAGCCGCCCAGCTCCCGGAAGTTGTTGCCGCCCGCAAAGGGCAGCTGGGTGCCCGGGACGGGATGCTCCGGGGCAGCCTTGGCGGCGGCGCTGGAAAGCACCGGTGCGGTGTAGAAGGGCTTTGCGGGCCGTCCCCGGCGGGGCGGCAGGCTGGCGGTGCTGCCCAGAACCTCCAGCAGGTAGCTGCGCAGCAGGTCGATATAGGCAGAGCTGGTGTCCCGCCGCTGCACCAGCGAGACGCACAGCGGGGGCATATCCTCCAGCAGCACGTCCCGTACCCGGTCCAGCTCCCGGCGCGCGCCCGGCTCGTAGCGGGTCAGGCAGGTGCACAGCTGCTCCTGCACCAGATAGTAGGCCTGATAAAAGCTGGGGCCGATCTCGGCGTTGGGTGCAAAGCCCGCCCGGGCACAGGCCGCCCACAGCGGGCTGAACAGATCCTGCCGCAGGCTGGGCAGCAGCACCCGCTGCCCGCGCAGCTCTGCCAGCGGGATGCGCTCCTTTTCCCAGAAGGGATGTCCCCGGGGCACCAGCAGGCAGGCGGGGTCTGCGCGCAGGGTGGTGCGCGCCAGCACCGGCGCGGCGCAGCCAAGGTCGATGACCAGACCCGCGTCCAGCTCGCCCTGCTCCACCCCATCGGCCACGGCGTCGTTGTCCAGCAGGCGGAACCGCATCTCCACATGGGGGTACTGCTGCCGGAACTTGTCCAGCTGGGTCTCCAGCCCGGGCAGATAGTCCGGTACCAGCGCCACGCTGATGCCGATGCGCACCGGCTGGGCAGACTGGATCTCTGCCCGCAGCGCGGCCTGCATCTGCTGGAACTGCTCCACCACCGGGGCGGCATGGCGCTGTAAGCTCATGCCCCGGTCGGTGAGCGCCAGCTTGTGGTGGGCGCTGATAAACAGCGGCCCGCACATTTCGGCTTCCAGCGCAGAGATGCTCTGGCGCAGCGCCTGCCGCGACAGGAACAGCCGCTGTGCGGCGCGGGTGTAATTCATTTCTTCGCACAGGGTCAAAAAGTAGTGCAGCTGGCGGATATCCATGGTCTCCTCCCGGGAAAGTTTGTTCTGGAAAAAGAATACCGCTTTTTCGGCGGAATGTAAAGAGAGGGCAGCAAAATGGGTTCAACCCTCTCAGTCTGCTCCCGCAAAGGGAATTTTATTAGTGCTGACCGACAGATGCGTAAAAGCTCCCCCTGAGAGGAACGACTTCCCCCGCTCCGGGGGAAGATGTCACCGCAGGTGACAAAAGGGGGAATCTGGCATCGCGTAGCGATGACTGAGAGGGTTCTTCCCCTTCAAAAAAGGAACACCGGAACGCCCGCAGGTGTTCCGGTGCCCCGAAGTTTAAATAAGGAAAATCAGATCAGGCTCAGAGCTTCTTCATCGCCCACCAGAATGAAGTCCGGGTGCAGCTGCAGAATGCTTGCGGGCACCTCCGGGGTGACGGGGCCGAAGAAAGCCTTTTTGACGATCTCGGCCTTGCCTGCGCCGTTGACCACCATCAGCACCTTGCGTGCCTGCATGATGGTGCGGATGCCCATGGTGTAAGCCTGCTTGGGCACCAGATCCTCGTTGCCGTCAAAGAAGCGCTTGTTGGCCTCGATGGTCTCCTGGGCCAAGTCCACGCAGTGGGTGCCCAGATCAAAGGCATCGTGGGGCTCGTTGAAGCCGATGTGACCGTCATGACCGATGCCCAGCAGCTGCAGATCCACGCCGCCCACGCTGCGGATGACCTCATCATAGCGCTTGCACTCGGCCTCGGCGTCCATGTTGGTGCCGTCCGGCAGGTTGATGTGGGCGGGGTCGATGTTCACATGGTCGAACAGGTTGCGGTGCATAAAGCTCCAGTAGCTTTCCGGGTGCTCCTTGGGCAGGCCGCGGTACTCGTCCAGATTGACGGAGGTGACCTCAGAAAAATCCAGATCTCCCTCGTTGTACCGCTCCACCAGCTTCTCATAGGTGCCAACGGGGGTGCCGCCGGTAGCCAGACCCAGCACACAGTCGGGCTTCATGATGACCTGCGCAGAAATGATGTTTGCTGCCTTGCGGGACATATCGGCGTAGTCCTTTGTACGAATGATCTTCACGATAAACGACCTCTCTTCTTCATTTACTCCTTGTGGGCGGTGCACGGCGGTACACGCCCGCATCTGGTTCAAGTTTATCACATTTGCCAACAGAAAGCCACAAAACGGCACAATTTTTCCGGTTTTCCGTTTCTTTTGGAAAAAGTGCCTTAAAAACCGGTGGAAGTATCGTTTTTTTGCACAAAAGGTGCGCGCAGGGGGTCAGTCCGCAAAACCGGCCTTTTGCAGGGCGGTGAGCAGCAGCGGGATGAGCACCAGCTGCGCCACGATGCCCGGCACGGCGGTAAACAGTGCCCCGGACAAAAAGGCGCTGAAGGGGAAGCTGCCGCCGGTCAGCCCGGCCAGCACAAACCGCACGATGCCCCAGACGATGCGCCCGGACACCATGGCGGTCAGCAGCACGGCATAAAGCGCGGGCAGGCGGTGCTGTACCTTACGCCACAGCAGCCCGGACACCAGCCCGTAGGTAGCCAGCTCAAAGGCCATGGAGATGGCCACTGGGAACATGGGGGGCATGCCGAACAGCACCGAGCGCAGCAGCGGGGCGGCAAAGCCCACAGCCAGCCCCCACGGGCCGCCCAGCACAAAGCCGCACAGCAGCACCGGGAAGTGCATCGGGCAGAGCATACTGCCCACCTTGGGCACCTGTCCGGTGAGCAGGGGCAGCACAAAGGCCAGCGCTAAAAACAGGGCAGCCGGCACCAGCTGCCGCACAGGCGAAGCGTTTTTGGTTTTCATCATAAGGGTTTCTCCTTTTTTCAGCCGCAAAATAAAAAGGAGCCTGCCCCGGCATTCCATGCCAAAGGCAGACCCCTTCGTGGCGTCTGTTTCAAAAAAATATTGCTTGCTGGGATAAGCGGCAGGCTGCTGCCCGCCCGTGTCCGGCTTCCTGCCGGAACGATGGTCAAAAGTATAACAAACCAGTTTGCCCCTGTCAAGCGGGGCGGAACGTCTGCAAAATAGACAAAAATCGGTCTATTCGCAAAAAAATTTCCCCGGGGCTGTACATTTTGCTGGAAGAAGCTTGACCTTTTTGCGCAGAATGGATAATATAAAATTGAAAAAAAGCGCGCTGCGGCAATCTTGACGCCGGGGCGCTGACGAGAGGCTTTTTTGAGCGCATGAATTCTGAGGTTCATACGGGAGGACCATCATGACAAATGCTGAAAAACTTACCCTGAAAAAGCACGCCTGCCACATCCGCATGGGCGTGATCGAAGGGACCCACAGTGCAGGCTGTGGTCATCCGGGCGGCAGTCTGAGCATCGCAGACGTGCTGTCTTATCTGTACTTTAAGGAATTGAACATCGACCCTGCCCAGCCCAGGATGGCCGACCGCGACCGTCTGGTGCTGTCCAAGGGTCATGCCGCCCCGGCGCTGTACGCAGCGCTGGCAGAGCGGGGCTTCTTCCCGGTGGAAGAGCTCAAGACCCTGCGTAAGATCGGCAGCCGCCTGCAGGGCCACCCCAACATGAACAGCGTGCCCGGCGTGGATATGTCCACCGGCAGTCTGGGTCAGGGCATCTCTGCCGCCTGCGGCATGGCACTGGGCGCAAAGCACGCCGGCTCTGCCGTGAACGTTTACGCCATTCTGGGCGACGGCGAGGTGGAAGAGGGCGAATGCTGGGAGGCCTTTATGTTTGCCGCCCACTACGGCCTTTCTAACCTGTGCGTGATGCTGGACCGCAACCATCTGCAGATCGACGGCACCACCGAGACTGTCATGAACAGCGCCCCGCTGGAAGATAAGCTCCGCGCCTTCAACTTCAACGTGGTCACCATCAACGGCCACGACTTTGACCAGATCGAGAGCGCCGTGCAGGCTTTCCACGCCGAGACCGAAAAGCCCACCTGCATCATTCTGGATACCGTCAAGGGCACCGGCGTTTCCTATATGACCAATTCCGTTGCATGGCACGGCAAGGGCCCCAACGATGAAGAGTATCAGGTGGCCATGAACGAGCTGAACGCCGCCTATGCCGCGCTGGAACAGGAGGAGAACTGAGATGGCAGACGTGAAAAAGATCGCGACCCGCGACAGCTACGGCAACACCCTGAAGGAGCTGGCAGCGGAAGGCCACGATGATCTGGTGGTGCTGGACGCTGATCTGGCCGCCGCTACCAAGACCGGGATGTTCCAGAAGGCATACCCGGACCGTCATTTTGACTGCGGCATCGCCGAGGGCAACATGGTAGGCGTGGCTGCAGGTCTGGCAGCCATGGGCTATGTGCCCTTTGTTTCCAGCTTTGCCATGTTTGCAGCCGGCCGCGCCTTCGAGCAGGTGCGCAACTCTGTGGGCTATCCTCACCTGAACGTGAAGATCGGCGCTACCCACGGCGGCATCTCCGTGGGCGAGGACGGCGCTTCCCACCAGTGCTGCGAGGACTTTGCCCTGATGCGCAGCATCCCCGGTATGACCGTCATCTGCCCCGCCGACGATATCGAGGCACGCGCCGCTGTGCGCGCCGCCTACGCCATGGAAGGCCCCGTCTACCTGCGCTTCGGCCGTCTGGCTGTGCCGGTGTTCCACGATGAGACCAACTACCACTTTGAGCTGGGCAAGGGCGAGCAGCTGACCGAGGGCAACGATATTGCCATCATCGCCACCGGCCTGATGGTCAATGAAGCCCGCATGGCTGCCGAGCAGCTGGCTGCCGAGGGCATCCACGCCCGGGTCATCAACATCCACACCATTAAGCCCCTGGACGAGGAGATCGTCATCAAGGCGGCAAAGGAGTGCGGCAAGGTCATCACCGCCGAGGAGCACAACGTCATCGGCGGTCTGGGCGAAGCCGTCTGCGCCGTCCTGAGCGAGAAGCTGCCCACCCCTGTGCGCCGCGTAGGCGTGCAGGACGTGTTCGGCTGCTCCGGCCCCGCATGGGACCTGCTGAAGAAGTACGGTCTGGACGCAGCCACCATCTGCAAGACTGCCCACGAGATGCTGGGCAAGTAAGCGCTTTTTACAGCAGTACGAATTCGATTTTTAAAGCCGCCGCACAAAACACTGTGCGGCGGCTTCTTTTTGCCTCTATAACTGTCCTCTGCACAAGGACAACAGCGAAATGAAAGTCTGCGTTTTGTCTGCATTTTATATCGAAAAGAAAAACGTGCGACTTGATTTATAAAATAAATAAAATCGTTCAAAAGCAAGAGATAAAAAAGGAATAACACGATTGTTCAAGTATGTTTGTTTAAAAGTGAAATATGCTCATGGACTGAAATTGTACAAAAATCATGGGATTTTTTGGGCGTTACGTTAGACAAACCGCAGAAATGAACGCACAGCGCGGCACCCTGAATATCATGCTGGAGACCGAGGTTCAGTCGCTGGACCCGCAGGTAGCCACCGATGGCACCTCCTTTGAGGTCATCGCAGACTACACCGACGGTCTGATGCAGATGGATGCAGACGGCGCAGCAGTTCCCGCCATTGCCGAAACCTACGACATCAGTGAGGACGGCAAGACCTACACCTTCCACCTGCGGGATGCCAAGTGGTCCAACGGCGAAGCCGTTACCGCTGCCGACTTCGTGTTCGGCTGGCAGCGCGCCGTAGACCCCGCCACCGCTTCCGAGTATTCCTATATGCTGTCGGATATCGGTCAGGTGGTCAACGCTGCCGAGATCATTGCAGGCGAGAAGCCCGTCACCGATCTGGGCGTGACTGCTGTGGACGACAAGACGCTGGAAGTCCAGCTGAACGTTCCCGTCAGCTACTTTTTGAGCCTGATGTACTTCCCCACCTTCTATCCGGTCAACGAGGCGTTCTACAACACCTGCAAGGACACCTTCGGCACCAGCCCCGACACGGTGCTGTCCAACGGTGCGTTCAAGCTGACCGACTACCAGCCTGCCGCAACCGCCTTTACGCTGGAAAAGAACCCCGATTACTACGATGCCGGCAAGATCGCTCTGGACGGTCTGGCCTATCAGGTCATCAAGGACAGCCAGCAGGCACTGATGAGCTACCAGACCGGTGCTCTGGACATGACTCTGCTGAACGGCGAGCAGGTGGATCAGGTCAAGGATGACCCCGAGGGCCGCTGGGCTGCCCTGTACGAGGCAGAGCAGATCGTTCTGGAGCAGGCGGTCATCTTCCCCCTGTACGGTCAGTGCAATGCCGAGATGGTCTCCTCTTCCGTTACCGGTGTAGCGTTCCACCCCGTGGCACTGAACCGCGTGTACAAGAACGCCGCTAAGAGCGAGTAAAACTGAAAGCACACTGAACAAGGCCGCACAGTGGCCCGCAAAAAGCCACTGTGCGCCTTTTTGACATTGTGCCTGTCCGCGGCAGACAAACGACTGACCGCGAGATCCCGGAAGGAAAAAGGGGGTCCACCCGACGTGAAAAAATATACGCTCAAGCGAATCCTGACCTCGCTGTTCACGCTGCTGGCAATTCTGCTGGTGCTGTTCATCCTGATGCAGCTGATGCCCGGTTCGCCCTTCAATGATGAAAAGCTGACGCCCGATATGCGGGCAGCCCTGTATGCAAAGTACGGCCTTGACCAGCCCATCTATATCCAGTTCTTCCGCTATGTGGGCAATATGCTCCGGGGCGATCTGGGTGTCAGCTACAATATCTCCAAAAATACGCCCATCTCCCAGCTCATCCAGTCCCGTCTGCCCATCTCCATTCAGGTGGGCGGCATGGCGGTCACGCTGGGTGCCATCGCAGGTCTGGTGCTGGGCATTCTTGCCGCTTTGAAGCGGGATACCGTGGTGGACTCCATCGCCACCATCATCTCGGTCATCGGCGTATCGGTGCCGTCCTATGTGTTCGCGCTGGCGCTGAGCTACACCTTCGGCTTTAAGTTCCGCTGGTTCCCCATGCTGTTTTCCGCCAAGGACATTTTTGGCTCCAGCGTGCTGCCCAGTATCTCGCTTTCCATGTTCACCATGGCGTCCATTGCCCGCTTTACCCGCAGTGAGATGATCGAGGTGCTGGATTCGGATTATATGCTGCTGGCCGTTTTGGGCCCGGGCATGAACAGCTACACCTACTCCGGGCAGGATCTGAGCCAGAAAAACTTTGCGCCCCGCGTGCCGGGCATTGAGCAGTTCGGCATTCTGGACGGCAGCGAGAAGATGAGCACCACCACCGGCACCAAGGTGACCAACGCCTATCAGGAAAAAGACAAGCTGGACGTCTACTACTGGTTCGGCAGCGATCTGTACGGCCGCGACATCTGGACCCGTACATGGGAAGGTGCCCGGGTCTCCCTGATCATCGCGGTGGCGGCGGCCATCATTGATATGGTCATCGGCATGAGCTACGGCCTGATCTCGGGCTACTTCGGCGGCAGAGTGGATATGGTGATGCAGCGCTTTCTGGAGGTAGCCAACGGCATCCCCCGGCTGGTCATCGTCACGCTGCTGCTGCTGGTGCTGCAGCCCGGCATGGTGACCATCATCTTTGCCCTGATGCTGACCGAATGGGTGGGCATGAGCCGCATCGCCCGCGCGGAGATGCTCAAACTGAAGGATCAGGAGTTCGTTCTGGCCTCCCGCACGCTGGGTGCAGGCAGCTTTTTCATCATCTTCAAGGAAGTGCTGCCCAACATCATCGGACCCATCATCACGCAGGTCATGTTCAGTATCCCGACCGCTATCTTCACCGAGGCGTTCCTCTCCTTCGTGGGTCTGGGCATCCCGGTGCCGCAGTGCTCGCTGGGCTCTCTGATCAGCGAGCTGTACAACAGCTTCACCACCCACCCCTATCAGATCATCCCGCCCATTGTGGTCATGAGCCTGCTGATGCTCAGCTTCAACCTCGTGGCGGATGGTCTGCGCGAGGCGCTGGACCCCAAGATGAAGAGTATGTAAGGAGGAACACCCCATGCCTGAAGCAAAAAAAGAACAGGTCTTGTCGGTGCGAGACCTTGATATCACCTTTAAGACCACCGCAGGCCCGGTGCACGCCATCCGCGGTGTGAACATCGACCTGTACAAGGGCGAGACGGTCGCGCTGGTGGGCGAGTCCGGTTCCGGCAAGTCCGTCACCATGAAAGCCGCCATGGGCATTCTGGCCAAGAATGCCACCGTGAACAGCGGCAGCATCCGGTTCAGCTACCACCACGCCGACGGCAGCCCGGAGACCGTAGACCTGCTGCAAAAGGACAAAAAGTGGATCCGCCGCCACATCAACGGCAAGCGCATCGCCATGGTGTTCCAGGACCCCATGGCATCCCTGAACCCCCGCAAAAAGGTGGAGGACATCATCGGCGAGGGTCTGGATATCCACCATCTGTGCAAAACGCAGGCAGAGCGCCGCGAAAAGGTGGAAAAGATCCTTGCTAAGGTCGGCCTTGCCCCGGAGCACGCCGAGCGCTACCCCCACCAGTTCTCCGGCGGTCAGCGTCAGCGCGTGGGCATTGCCCGCGCCCTCATCATGAACCCCAAGCTCATCATCGCGGATGAGTGCATCTCGGCGCTGGATGTGTCCATTCAGGCACAGGTAGTCAACCTGATGAAGGATATCCAGCAGGAGACCGGCACGGCCTATCTGTTCATCGCCCACGACCTGTCCATGGTCAAGTACATCTCCGACCGCATCGGTGTGCTGCATCTGGGGCATCTGCTGGAGACCGGCACCACCGAGGAGATCTTCGAGCACCCCATCCACCCCTACACCCGGAGCCTGCTGTCGGCCATTCCGCTGCCGAACCCGGTGGTGGAAAAGCGCCGCGTGGCTGAGACTTATGACTATGCCACTTCCGGCATCGACTATTCCAAGGGCACCAGCCACCATGTGGAGGGCAGCCACTACGTCAAGTGCACGGATGAAGAATTTGCCAAGTGGTGTAAATAAGACCGAATCAAAGACGAGTGCCGCCGTGCAATGCACCGCCAAGGAGCAAAAGAATGCCCGCCCACCGGGCCGTTCTGGAGAGTGAAAACTCCAGTAAGGCAGACAATGCAAGGAAAAACACGGCTTTCCCGCCGGTGTGCAAAAGTGTGCAAAAGTGTGCAGAGCCCCAGAAAATGGAAAATCCCACGAGGAATCTTACGATTCTTCGTGGGATTTTGGTGCGCTCGAGGGAACTCGAATCCCTGGCCCTCTGATTAAAAGTCAGATGCTCTACCGGCTGAGCTACGAGCGCATATTCTGCGGCAAAACAATACCGCCGAATAATATTACCACAATTGGCTGCAAAAAGCAAGAGCGACACCTAAAAAAGCGGAAATTTCAGTTTTATACAATAAAATTACTCAAAAAACCTTTGCGCCCGGCGCTGCAGCAGCTCCACCAGCAGGCCGGTATAGATGCTGACCATCGAGGGCGTCTCGCCCAGATCCATGGCCTTGCGCTGGGGCAGATCAACTAAGCGTCCCTTGTACAGGCACTTCAGCTGGGGCAGCAGGGTGTAGTCGTTGGGGTGCATCAGGGTGCTGTCCTTGGGCAGCGCCAAAGCGCCGCTTTGCTCCAGCACCTCGCTGACAAACTGGGAGCAGAAATAATGCCGGCGGCGCTGCCAGCGGATATGCAGCCCGCACAAAATCAGCCCCAGCGTGTTGAAGCTGTACTCCTCGCTGTGGCGCATGAACTCCTCGGCGCGGCACAGTGCGTGGGAATAGGCCTCGTCGGACACCTCCAGCGCGTACAGCGCACAGGGGGCGTTGTCCCGCAGACGGAAAACGCCCCTGTTCAGATATTCTTTGCTGGGGCCTGCGGGGAACATGGTGTAGCCGTTTTTGCGGGTGGAGCTGTACAGGCAACTCAGCTCTGCATCAAACGCCATGGAGGCGTGAGTATAGCTGGCACCGGTGGCGGCATAGACCAGTTTGGACAGCAGCGTGCCGGAGCGGGTGAGCAGAATGTAGATGGTTTTCATGGCAGTTCCTTTATATGTGGGCCGCCGCGGCGGGCGGAAAAGTGCTTCTGTTTAAAATAAGTATAGCACAACGAAAGTCCTTTCGCCAGAAAAACGTTTGAGCCAACGCAAAAATTACACAATAAGACAAAGGCAGCAGCAAATCGGGGATAAAAATGCGCAAAGCGTCCTGTTTTTAATGTATCCCTGCTTGTCAAAGTTTTATCAAAATGTCGGTTTTCTCCCGTCCCGCCTTATTTTTCACAGTCTGCGTCCCTGCAGGGCTTCGGGAATTTACTTAATGTGGGAAAGCTTGTTTATGAAATTTGTTTCTTTTTTGCAAACAGAACCTTCCATTTATTGCTTTTGAAAAGCTTTTGTGTATAATGATAGACAGGAGAATTTGCATTGCATCGTTCTGTGCTGTCTCCCCCTTATGCGGTGTCCGTACCATAAATGGCGCTGCATCTCCTACACAGAGTTATGTAAGGATCAAACGAAAGTAGAGGTACGCAAATATGGCAAAGTTGGATCTTACCAAGTATGGCATCACCGGCACGACTGAGATCGTGCACAACCCCTCCTACGAGCAGCTGTTCGCCGAGGAGACCAATCCCGAGCTGGAAGGCTACGAGAAGGGTCAGGTCAGCGAGCTGGGCGCTGTGAACGTGATGACCGGCATCTACACCGGCCGTTCTCCCAAGGACAAGTTCATCGTGATGGACGAGAACTCCAAGGACACCGTGTGGTGGACCAGCGATGAGTACAAGAACGACAACCACCCCGCTTCTCAGGAGGCTTGGAAGGCTGTCAAGGAGATCGCTCAGAAGGAGCTGTCCAACAAGCGCCTGTACGTCGTGGATGCTTTCTGCGGCGCCAACAAGGATACCCGCATGGCAGTGCGTTTCATCGTGGAAGTGGCCTGGCAGGCACACTTCGTTACCAATATGTTCATCCGTCCCACCGCTGAGGAGCTGGAGAACTTCGAGCCTGATTTCGTTGTTTACAACGCTTCCAAGGCTAAGGTCGAGAACTACAAGGAGCTGGGCCTGAACTCCGAGACTGCTGTGCTGTTCAACATCACCAGCAAGGAGCAGGTCATCGTCAACACCTGGTACGGCGGCGAGATGAAGAAGGGCATGTTCTCCATGATGAACTACTTCCTGCCGCTGAAGGGCATTGCTTCCATGCACTGCTCTGCCAACACCGACAAGAACGGCGAGAACACCGCCATCTTCTTCGGTCTGTCCGGCACCGGCAAGACCACCCTGTCCACCGATCCCAAGCGTCTGCTGATCGGCGATGACGAGCACGGCTGGGACGACAACGGCGTGTTCAACTTCGAGGGCGGCTGCTACGCTAAGGTCATCAACCTGGATAAGGAGTCCGAGCCCGATATCTACAACGCCATCAAGCGCAACGCTCTGCTGGAGAACGTCACTCTGGATGCCGAGGGCCACATCGACTTCGCTGACAAGTCTGTCACCGAGAACACCCGTGTGTCCTACCCCATCAACCACATCCAGAACATCGTGCGTCCCGTTTCTTCTGCTCCCGCAGCAAAGAACGTGATCTTCCTGTCTGCTGACGCCTTCGGCGTTCTGCCCCCGGTCTCCATCCTGACCCCGGAGCAGACCCAGTACTACTTCCTGTCCGGCTTTACCGCAAAGCTGGCAGGCACCGAGCGCGGCATCACCGAGCCCACCCCCACCTTCTCCGCTTGCTTCGGTCAGGCCTTCCTGGAGCTGCACCCCACCAAGTACGCTGAGGAGCTGGTCAAGAAGATGAAGGCCAGCGGCGCAAAGGCTTATCTGGTCAACACCGGCTGGAACGGCACCGGCAAGCGCATCTCCATCAAGGATACCCGCGGCATCATCGATGCAATCCTGAGCGGTGCCATCAACGAGGCTCCCACCAAGAAGATCCCCTACTTCGACTTTGAGGTTCCCACCGCTCTGCCCGGTGTTGACCCCGCCATCCTCGATCCCCGCGACACCTACGCAGATGCCGCTCAGTGGGAAGAGAAGGCAAAGGATCTGGCTGGCCGCTTCGTGAAGAACTTCGCCAAGTACGAGGGCAACGAGCACGGCAAGGCTCTGGTCTCCGCAGGCCCCCAGCTGTAAGCTGAATCCCGCATTTTTCTTCTGAACTCCATATAAAATAAGCGCCCGCCCCGTGGTTCTGCTCGGATCATAGGGCGGGCGCTTTGTTGTTTGCATTCAAGCTATCCAAACACTTTTTGCCCGGGTAAACAAAGCGTCGATTGCGTTTTGCGCGGCCTTATGCTATGCTTTTTCCAAGGGAGTTGATAAAATGGATGCCAGAACCTTCGGAAATTATCTGAGCCGGATGCGCAAAGCGCAGGGGCTGACACAGGCTGAGCTGGCTGAACAGCTGCACGTTACCGACAAGGCTGTCAGCCGCTGGGAGCGGGGCATCGGTCTGCCAGATATCAACACACTGGAACCGCTGGCAGATGCGCTGGGGCTGACCCTTGCCGACCTTATGCATTGCCGTGCTCCGGAAGAAGCCGATGCAGCACCGACCATCCCGCTGGAAGATTTCTTTACCATGCTGCGTCGACAGCACACCGTAGATTGGCATTCTGTGCGCACCGCCCTGCTTGGGCTGAGCATTGCGCTTGCCTTGTGGGGTGTTTTGGCTTGCCCCGGCACCATTGCCGTGCACTGGCGTGGTCTCATCGACGGTTCTCTTCAGCCAGACGGCTGGATGCCTTCTTTCCTCATTTTCCCGTTGTGTGCAGGCATTGAATTTTTATCCCTTGAGCTCTGGAACAGCTTTGAACAGACCGGCTATTATCGCCGCAGGGGCGAAGTCAATCTTTTCATCATTCACGCCATGTCCTTCGGTACACGCTCTGCCAGATGGATGAGGGTCGTGCTGGATCTTCTGTTTTTCTTTTGCTTTGGTTTTGTGGTTCCATTTGTAGAAGCGTGGATAATTTTTTTGAATTGATGCCAACCATTTCCGTAAAAAAGAGACAGCGGAACGCCCGCAGGCGTTCCGCTGTACCACATTCAAAACGATATTTTAGCCCAGCAGCTCCAGCACACCGGCCTTGGGGCGGGCGCCCACGGCCTGACGCACCAGCTTGCCCTGCTCGAACACCAGCAGGGTGGGGATGCTCATCACCCCGAACTGTGCCGCCAAGTCCGGCTGCTCGTCCACGTTCACCTTGCCCACCTTTACATCGGTGCGCTCTTCGGCTACCTCGTCCACCACGGGGCTCAGCATCCGGCAGGGGCCGCACCAGCTGGCCCAGAAGTCCAGCAGTACGGGCTTTTCGCTGTGGAGCACTTCCTGTGCAAAGTTTTCCTTGGTAATGTTGATGACTGCCATATTTTTTCCCTCCTGAATGGGTGTTGTGTTTCCTGACACCATCAGTATACCCCATACGCCGCCCGCTTTTCCGTGACCGGGTCACGCAGGCGCAAAAAACAGCCGCTCCGGGCGCACCCGGAGCGGCTGTTTTTGAAGGAGGTAACGAGGTAAATGAATAAGGAGATCTCCCAACGCTTATCCCGGGGTGCAGGCCCCGGACAGACGCTCAGGCAAAGAAGGAGATGATGAGGGCTACCAGGAAGCCCACGCCGCCGACCAGCGTTTCCATGATGGTCCAGGTCTTGAGGGTGGTCTTTTCGTCCATGCCCACAAGGCTCTTCACCAGCCAGAAGCCGGAGTCATTGAAGTGGGAGCAGACGGTGGAACCGCCTGCAATGGCAGCGGTGACACAGGCGAGGTACAGCGGGCTCAGCGCGCTGAGGCCGGGCATGGCGGAGATGATGCCTGCGGCCATGGTCATAGCCACGGTAGAGGAACCCACCGAGATGCGCACCAGAGCAGCCACGATGAAGGCCACCAGCACCAGCGGCAGGCTGGCGTTTGCCACGGCGTTGCCGATGACATCGCCCAGACCGGAGTTCTGCAGCATATAGCGCAGCACGCCGCCGCAGGCAGTGACCAGCAGGATCATGCCGGTGGGCTCCAGAGACTTGGTCATGATCTTTTCCAGCTGGGCGTTGGTGTAGCCGTGGCGGGTGCCCAGCAGGTACATAGCAGCGATGGTAGCCAGCAGCAGCGCCATGAAGGGCTCGCCGAGGAAGGCCAGAACGGGCTGGATGCCTGCCAGTGCGGGCACCACCTTTGCCACAGAGTTTGCAATGATGAGCAGCAGCGGGATCATGATGATGCCCACGATGGTGCCGAACTTGGGCAGCTTGTTCTCGTCAATGTCTGCCTGCTGCGCAATGTGTTCGGGGACTTCGATCATATACTTTTTGCCGCAGATGCTGCCCCAGATGGGACCGGCGGCGATCATGGCAAAGATGCCGCAGAAGATGCCAATCAGGATGACCCAGCCAAGGTCAACGCCCAGCATGGTAGCCACCAGCACGGGGCCCGGCGTGGGAGGGATGAAGGCGTGGCCGACCGCCAGACCGGCCAGCAGGGGGATGACGTAGTACAGCACGGAGCGCTTGGTGCGCTTTGCCAGAGAGAAGGCCAGCGGGATGAGGATGATAAGTCCTGCATCAAAGAACACCGGCATGGCCACCACCAGACCCGTGATGCCCAGTGCCCACGCGGCCTTTTCGTCACCGAACTTCCGCACCATGGTCACAGCCAAGGTCTGTGCGCCGCCGGATTCTTCCAGAATGGCGCCGAACATGGAGCCCAGACCCACAAGAAGGGCGATGCCCTTTAAGGTGTTGCCGATGCCCTCGTTCACCGAGCCGATGATGTCGGACAGGGGCATACCGGCCATCAGGCCGATGCCCACCGCACCGATCAGGATGGAGATCATGGCGTGTACCTTGAACTTGATAATGAGAATGAGCAATAGGATCAGGCCTGCCACGGCAGCAAAAACCAGCCGTGCCGCATCGGGCGTTGCAACTGCTGTCATAGAAATTTCCTCCGTTTCGTGATTTTTGGTTGCACTTATCCAAGCCGTCCGGCAAAACGCACCGGACAGTTTACTTTTTGTTATTTATGCGGAGCGGTTTACTCCATGTATGCGCCCTTCATGGGGCTGACGGCGTGCTGAGAGTAGAGTTTCAGCAGACCCTTGGTGTACTTGGGAGCCTTGGGCTTCCAGTTGGCGCGGCGCTCGGCGAGGATGGCGTCCATCTCCTCGGGGGTCTTGGGCTCGCCCTTCACGCCCACAATGGCCAGCTTGCGGTTATGCACATCGATCTGGATCAGGTCGTCCTGCTCCACCAGTGCGATGGGGCCGCCCACCGCAGCCTCCGGGCTGACATGGCCGATGACCGGGCCGCGGCTTGCGCCGGAGAAGCGTCCGTCGGTAATCAGCGCTACGCTGGAAGCCAGCTTCGGGTCGGCGCAGATGGCTTCGCCGGTGTAGAACATCTCGGGCATACCGCTGCCGCGGGGGCCCTCGTACCGGATGAAGATGGCGTCACCGGGCTTCACCTCACCATGCAGCACAGCGGAGATGCACGCCTCCTCGCTGTCGTAGGGCTTGGCGCGCAGAGTGGCTTCAAACATATTCTTGGGGCAGGCGGTGTGCTTGATGACGCAGCCCTCCGGGGCAAGATTGCCTTTCAGGATGGCGATGCTGCCGTCAGTGCCCTTGGCGTTATCAAAGCTGTGGATGATGTCCTCGCGGCTGACAGGACGGGCAAAACCGGCAGTCTTTTCGGCCAGAATGGCATCGCAGTGCTGGTAGAAGCCGTTCTTCTTCAGCTCCTCCAGATTCTCGCCCAGCGTCTTGCCGGTGACGGTCATCACGTCCAGATGCAGCATGGACTTGATCTCCTCCATCACCCGGGGCACGCCGCCTGCGTAGTAGAAGTACTGTGCGGGCCAGTCGCCGGAGGGACGGATGTTCAGCAGGTAGTGTGCGCCGCGGTGCATCCGGTCAAAGGTGTCGGCGTCGATCTCAATGCCGAACTCATGCGCGATGGCGGGCAGGTGCATGGTGGCGTTGGTGGAGCCGGAGATGGCGGCGTGCACCATGATGGCGTTCTCAAAGCTCTTCTTGGTCACGATATCCTTGGCGGTGATGCCCTTCTTGACCAGCTCCATCAGCTGCTTGCCGGCATCGTAGGCGGCCTGCTTCAGCTCCGGGGCGGTGGCGGGCATCAGGGCGGTGCCCGGCAGCATCAGACCCAGTGCCTCGGCCATGATCTGCATGGTGGAGGCGGTACCCATGAAGGAGCAGGCACCGCAGCTGGGGCAGGCGTTGTGCTTGTAGTAATCCAGCTGGCTGTTGGGGATGACGCCGGTCTTTTCCCATGCGTCAAACTTGCCGATCTGCTCCAGCGTCAGCAGCTCGTTGATGGCACAGGCAGGGTCGCTGACCACATACTCCTTGGGCAGGGTGTGGGCTTCCATGACGCCGCCGGTGACCACGATGGCGCTCATGTCCTTCAAACGGCCGATGCTCATGAGCATGGCGGGCACAGATTTGTCGCAGCTGGCGATGAACACGCCGCCATCGTAGACGCTGGCGTTGGCCTGTGCCTCCACCAGATTGACGATGGCGTCACGGTGGGGCAGCGAGTAGTTGATGCCGTCATGACCCTGTGCGATGCCATCGCACATATCGGTGGCAAAGTAGCGGGCCGCCTTGCCGCCGTTGTCGTTGACCGCCTGCACGGCCTCCTTGACGAACTGATCCAGATGGGCGCTGCCGGGATGGCTGTCGCCGAAGGTGCTCTCCACCATGATCTGGGGCTTGGAAAGATCCTCGACCTTCCAGCCCATACCCATCTTCAGCGGGTCGTTCTCGGGTGCTAAAGTGCGGACTTCCTGTGAACGCAACTCCATATTCATACCTCCAAATACTGCTTGCTTTCGTCCTTTTTTCTGTTGGGCCTTTTGTGATTTTATTGTAAATCCGCAGACGTCTCTTTGCAAGTTGTCACGGGTATGTCCTACTTTTTGTGCAAAAACTCTGGGATACATCATGCACACTGCCCAAATCCGGGCGAATTTCGCCCAAAATCGGCCGTCAAAGCGGCTTTTGGCAAAAACGCGGGAGAAAAGTCATCTGATGACTTTGAGAAGGACCCTCTCAGTCAAAGCCTTTCCGGCAGCGCCGCGCTTTCACAGAAAGCGGCGCTGCAGCTGCCGCTTCCCTTCACGACCCCACCCGTGAAAATGCAATGCCGGAGCGTCCGCAGACGCTCCGGCATTGCTCTATAAAAAATATTATTCCGCTGACTATGCGCAGAGCAAAGCGGAGCGCATTTTTAATCAGTTTTGTGTATCAATTGACATACGCCGCCATGCCGATGGTGCCGTCATCCGGGTCCTCGCCATCGTAGACTTTTTTGATGTAGCTGCGGTTGAAGTTCAGGTGCATCACCATGGCAGCCTTTGCGCCGATGGGGTCGTGGTTGGCAATGGCCTCGGTGATCATGCGGTGGGTCATGATGGTCTCATCGATGAGCTTTTTGTGGGTGACATTCACGAACATCATCACCGCCGTGTCGATGACCGGGATCAGCTGCCCCACTACCAGATTCTTGCTGCTCTCGGCGATGCAGGTGTGAAAGGCGATGTCGTCCTCGATGTAGCGGTCGCCTGCGTGGATCTTGGTCTCCACCCGCTCGCAGAGCCGCCGCAGTCGCTCGATATCCTCCGGGGTGGCGTTCTGCGCCGCCATCTCCGCAATGCCCGGCTCCAGCAGCAGACGGACGTTTACCAGATCAAAGGCCAGTGCGTTTTTGTCCTGCACACTGCGCAGGTTCAGCGGGTCGGAAAGCCCCTTGACCGTGGTCACCACATAGGTGCCGGAGCCCTGCCGCACCTCCACGATGCCCTTGCTGGACAGCAGCTTGACCGCTTCGCGGATGGTGCTGCGCCCCACCCGGAACTTTTCGCCCAGCGCAAACTCGTTGGGCAGCTTTGCGCCCGGCTCCAGCGCCTCGTCCAGAATATAATGGTAGATCTGGTCCTCCACCTGCTCGGCCAGCAGCTTGTTTTTCAGATGTGAAAATTCACTCATGGAAGCTTCCTCCGCGCCCTGCGTATCTGATGGTTTGGTTATCCGCACACGCTGCCGTCCGGGGCAAAGAACTGAACGTGCTTTTGCCACTGGGTGGGGCTGATGGTACGGCGGTAGCAGTCGGCCAGTGCCTCTACCACAGCCTCCGGGGCAAGGGAGGCGCAGCCCGGGCAGTCCAGCACCAGAATGCGGAACCATGCGTCAAAAAGATGCTCGGTGTAGTGGGTGTCCCACGCGCCGCAGCGGGCGTAAAAGCCCAGACGCCGCACCGCCATAGCGGCGTCCTCGGCCTTTTCCGGCATCTCGGCCTCGATCAAAATCGCTTCGGCATCGCCCTCCTGGGCGGGCAGCTGCGCCAGCAGCTGCGCCCCGATGCCGTGGGCGCGGTAGGCGGGCACTACGGCAAAATAATCCAGCTGGCTCACCCGGCAGCCCTCCGGCCGCACCATCAAAAGATAAGCTGCCAGCGTGTCGCCGTCAAACACGCCCCATGTGTGGGCGGTGCCCTCCGCTTCGCTGGTCAGGATCATGCTCAGGGGCTTCAGCTCCCCGGCGGGGAAGTCCCGGCGCATCTCGTTCAGATACACCTCGGTCAGCTCAGGGCCGGTGAGCAGCCGCCATGTGAAGGTTTTGGTACACATACGATAAAGAACCCTTTCCGATGCCGCTTTGCGCAGCATCACATTTTTTGTCCTGTCCCATATAGCATACCGGATGTTCTGCCGAAAGTCAATCTGTGCACCCTTTCGGGCGGCAGCGCCGCCGGTTTTGCCAAGGGGCTTGCATCCGGGCGCAGAATCGGGTACTATACAGGTGACAGAATTTTTCCCTCCGGCACTGCCGGAAGGGCAAGCAGATAAAAGGAGACTTGTACTATGGAATGGACCGATATCCGCCTGACCGTGGCCAAGGCTGATGCCGAAAACGCCGAAGCCGTTGCCACTCTGATCGCCGAGGGCGGCATCTACATCGAGGATTACAGCGACATCGAGCAGCAGGTTGCCGAGATCGCCCATGTGGACCTGATCGAGCAGGAGCTGCTGGATAAGCCCCGGGATACCGTGATCATCCATCTGTATCTGGAGCCGGGTGCTTCTCAGGTGGAGACGCTGGCGCTCATCGCCGCCCGCATGGAAGCCGCCGGCATCCCCTACACCGTGGAGACCGAGGGCGTGGAGCAGGAGGACTGGCAGAACGGCTGGCGCAAATATTATCACCCCATGGAGATCGGCAGCCGTCTGGCTGTGGTGCCCTCGTGGCAGCAGTACGATACCGACCGGGTAAAGCTGATCCTTGACCCCGGCCTTGCCTTCGGCACCGGCGGCCACGAGACCACCAGCCTTTGCCTTGAAGCGCTGGACGAGCAGGTGCGCGGCGGCGAGCGGGTGCTGGATATCGGCACCGGCAGCGGCATCCTTGCCATTGCCGCCCTCAAGCTGGGCGCTGCCAGCGCCGAGGGTGTGGACATCGACCCTGTGGCGGTGCGCACCGCCGGGGAGAACGCAGCCCTGAACGGCGTGCAGGATAAGCTGACCGTGCTGGTGGGCGACCTGTCCGATAAGGCCAGCGGCACCTATGATATCATCACTGCCAACATTGTGGCCAATGCTATCCTCAGCCTTGCGCCCGCCGTGCCCGGCCTGATGGCCGAGGGCGCTACCTTTATTGCCAGCGGCATCATCGACAGCCGCAAGGACGAGGTGATCGCCGGGCTGAAAAAGGCCGGCCTCGCCGTGGTGGAAGTCAAGGAAAAGCGCGGCTGGGAGTGCATCGTCTGCAAAAAGGCCTGAGATTCAAATATTGTAAGAAGGAGCGCACAGTATGCCGCACCGCTACTTTACCACCGAGATCTCTGACGGCACCGCCACCCTGCGGGGTGCGGACGCCCATCACCTTGCCCGGGTGATGCGGGCAAAGCCGGGGGATACCGTCATCCTCTGCGACGGCAACGCCGTAGAGTACACCGCCACCATCACCGGCTTTGGGGAGGACAGGGTGGATTTTGCCGTAGAGCCGGGCTACCCCAGCGCCGCCGAGCCCACCGTGGAGGTGACGTTGCTGGCGGGCTACCCCAAGCAGGACAAGCTGGAACAGATCATCAAGCACGGGGTGGAGCTGGGCGCTGCCCACATCGTACCCTTCTTCAGCCGCTACTGCGTGGCTGCACCCAAAAAGGAGGAGCAGAAGAATGAGCGCTACAACCGCATTGCGCTGGAAGCCGCCAAGCAGTGCGGCCGGGGCGTTCTGCCGGACGTAGCCCTGCCGCTGCCGAACTTTGGGGCGGTGTGCCGCAGCTTTGACCAGTACGATCTGGTGCTGTTCTGCTACGAGTGCGGCGGCGCACCCCTGCGTCAGCTGCTGGCGGAGGCAAAGCCCGCCGATGGGCAAAAGCTGCGCCTTGCCATCGTGACCGGCGCCGAGGGCGGCTTTGCCGCCGAGGAGGCCGAAATGGCCGCCAAGGCCGGGGCAAAAACGGTGGGCCTTGGCCCCCGCATCCTCCGGTGCGAGACCGCCCCGCTGGCGGTGCTCTCCGCCGTCATGACCCTGACGGGGAATCTGGAGTAAGACGCTTGACGATTTAAATGGTCTCCGCTTTGCTCTGACCATCTTCAGCGGAATAATTATTTAAAATTGGCACCCCGGGAAAATCTGCGGATTTTCCCGGGGTGCTTTTTCACGGAAGGGGGTCGTAAAGAAAAACGACAGCTATAACAAAAAAGAGTGAAAGAGGCTGCTGCACAGGTTTTTGTGCAACAGCCTCTTATTATTTTGCGTTATATTACGTTTCGTAAATCTTTCTCAGGCATTTTCCCCTGCATCCGGGTGGGCATCGGTGTCCAGCAGAGCCCGTTTTACCTTGAGCAGGTTCTGGGGGCTTACCGAGAAGCTGCGCAGACCGAGGTGCAGGTACTGCGCCGTGTTGGCGGGGTTGCCCACGGCAAGGCCGCAGATGGTCACCGGGACGTGGTGCGCATTGGCGGCATCCATCACCATGGTGATCAGCTTTTTCATAGCCGGACTGGCGGGGCGGTAGTAGTGCTCCGCGCTGGCAAGTTCCCGGTCGGCGGCGTGGGTGTACTGGGTCAGGTCGTTGGTGCCGATGACCAGAAAATCGCAGCCGTGGGCTACAAAGTCCTCCACGGTCAGGCAGGCGGCGGGGATGCTCAGCATCACGCCGAACTGGGTGTTTTCGTTAAAGGGCACGCCCCGCTCCCGCAGGCTCTGGCGGCAGTGCTCCACAATGCTCATGGCGGCGTCCCAATCCTCCACCTCGGTCACCATGGGGAACATCACCCGCAGCGGCCCCCGGGCAGCGGCGCGCAGCAAAGCGCAGATCTGGGTCTGGAACTGCTGGGGCTGGCGCAGGCTGTTGCGGATGCCGCGCAGACCGAGCTTGGAGGACTGCGGCCCCTGATTGGCATCGGCCACGGTGCGGTCGGAGCCAAAGTCGAAGGTACGCACGGTCACCGGGCAGCCGTTTGCCGCCGCCAGACAGGAGCAATAGAAAAAGTACTGTTCCTGTTCGTCCAGAATGCGCCCGGGCAGCATCATATAGCCGCTGCGCAGCAGCCCAACGCCCTTGGCACCGGACTGCATGGCGGTGTCGATATCCTCCGGGCCGAAGCAGTTGGCCAGCAGCTCAAAGGGTTCGCCGTCCCGCGTTTCGTCCGGCAGGCTGTGCAGCTGCTTCATCTCCGCGTCCTCGCGCTGGAGCTGGCAGATGCTGGCCTCCGCCTGCTGGCGGGCGACGGCATCCGGGTCAAGGATGCAGTTGCCGTTGGTTGCATCCAGAATGACGGTGCGTCCGTCGCAGTCGTCCAGAAAATCCTTGCCCACCTGCACGATGCCCGGGATGTTCATTGCCCGGGCAATGATGGCGGCATGGCTCTGGCCGCTGCCCTCAGCGGTGATGACGCCCAAGATCATGCCGGAGGGCACGCTGAACAGGTCGGTGGGCATCAGCCGGTCGGCGGCAAGGATCACCGGATGATCCAGCGCCAGCCACACCCGGGGGCGGTTGGTCAGAATGTTGATCACCCGGCGGGTGGCGTCCAGAATATCCACGCTGCGCAGCTGCATATAGGGGTTATCCTTCATGTTGGCAAGCTGGTCGGCGTAGCGCTGCCCCACCTGATGCATCGCTGCCGAGGCGCTGATGCCCGCATTGATGCAAAAGCGCACCTCGTTCATCATGCCCTCGTCGTCCAGCATCATGCTCTGGAACAAAAAGATAGCCTGCTCGGTGGGGGCGGCGCGCTCCGCCATGGAGTCCAGTTCATTCTGCGCCGTGTGCACGGCATTTGCCAGCAGCCGCAGTTCCCGCTCCGGGTTGAAAGGGCCGTGGCTGAAGGTCTCCACATGGTGCTCCAGCCGGCTCACCTGACCCAGCACCAGCCCCGGGGATGCGGATACGCCTTTATAAACCTTCATCTTCTGTCACCTCCGGCAAAGCCGATGCGGTCAAAGTGCGCCACACCAGCGCCTGTAAGAATGTATTGGGCAGCAAAGCGGCCAGCGCTGCCTGCCCGGCGGTGCTGCTGCCCGTGAACAGCGGGGCAAAGCTTTCCATGCGGTCTTTATCGCACGCCGCCAGAAACGCCTGGGCCAGCGTCCGGGTGGTGTAGAAACGGGTGGGGTCCACCCCGGCATCCTCGGCGGCGGCTTCCAGCGGGGCAAGCTGGTCGTCCTTTGTCATATTGGCCAGTTTAAGAGCCACATCTGCCGTCAGGGTCACAGGATATTTTTCCCGCACGGCCCTTTGCAGTTGACTAAACTTCTGGGCAAAAGCGGCGGCATCCTCGCAGCTCTGGGCGTCACAGGATACAGCATAAGCGCAGCCCCGCAGGTATCCCATGGCGCGGCGGGTGTCGTAGTAGCCCAGCTCCATGTTGCGCTTGGCGGTGTCAGGGTCGAAGTGCAGGATATCGCCCAGCTCCCAGTAGCTGCGGATCATGGTGGTGGGCAGGCCGGTCAGGTTCGGGCGGGTGATGCCCACGCCTTCCAGATCCACACAGACAAGCTCCTCTGCGCCCATGGTCTTGGCAAGGCCGGTGGGCATGTTATCGCTGTACCCGCCGTCCAGAAACTTGACCCCATCGATCTGCCGCGCCCGCAGGGCGGGGAAGCAGGCTGCCGAAGCCATCAGGTAGTCCCGCACCTGCCCGGCGGGGATATCCTCCAGCGTCAGCTCCCGGGGGCGCAGCCCGCGCTGCTCCACCGTCACGATGCCGAACCGGATGGGCGCTGCCCGCAGCGCGTCCTCGTCCAGCACCCGCTCCACGATCTCCTCCAGCGGGGTCACATCCATGCCGCCTTCCTTTACCACCCGGCGCAGAAACTGGTGCAGGGCAGAAAGGTCGGCGTTTTCCTCCGGCAATTCCATCACATCCCGGCTGCGGATGGTCAGCCACATATCCCGGGCAGTCTCGTACAGATCCAGCACGAACATTGCACCGTTCAGCCCGCCCACGCTGGTGCCGGTGATGATCTGCGGGTGCCAGTCCAGCTCCATCAAAGCCCGCCAGACGCCTACCTGATAGCTGCCGCGCGCACCGCCGCCTGCCAGCACCAGCGCCTTTTGCGTGGGTTTTTGCGTGGGTTCTCTGCGTTCCATATCCAGCCCTCCCGTGCACGTTCCCGGTATTTTCTAAAATTGTTATAATTATACCATACTTTCAGGTAAAATTCTCCCGAATTTTCGGAGATCATGCCTTTTTCCTGTGAAAGTTTCGTGCTATACTAACCGGAGATGAGTATAAAGGCGGCCCGGAGGGCGCACAACAGGAGGAACGTATGCACTGCAAACAATGGATCTTTGATATGGACGGCACCCTGACCGACAGCATGGTGGTGGTATGGGAGGGCGCCCCGGAGGCGCTGCTGGCGCGCTTTGGCCGCACCCCGAAGGCAGACCTGCACGAGACCCTGCTGACCATGGGCATGGAGGACGGCGCACAGTACCTCATCCGGGAGTATGCGCTGCCGCTGGACAGGAACGGCTATCTGGACGTGATGCGCGAGGTGATCGCCCAATTGTACGAGAAGGTGGAACTGAAGCCCGGCGTGCGGGACACCCTTGCCCGGCTGCGGGCCGAGGGCGCACGGATGTGCATTTGCTCCAACACATGGAGCAGCCAGTGCCGCACCGTGCTGACCCGCCTTGGCATCGACGAATACTTTGATTTCTACATCGAGGCGCGGGGCGCCATGAGCAAGAGCAGCTCCGCCCCCTTTATGGAGGCGCTGCACCGCCTTGGCGGCACAGACCCCGCCGGGTGCGCCGTGTGCGAGGACGCGCTCTACGCTGCCCAGACCGCCCATGACGCCGGCTTCTATCTGGTGGGCATTCAGGACACCACCAGCGCCGCCGACGCCCCCGCTTTGCGCCGGATCTGCGACCAGTTCCTGCCGGACTGGACTGCACTGGACTGGGCGCAGGCGTAAGGTTTCACAAAACTGCCACAGTGCGGCGCTCTTGTAATCCGGGCGCCGCTGGAGTATGATAATAATAATACTCAAATTTTGTCGTCAAAAAAGGAGGCCCTGCCATGACGAACCCTCTCGTCAGCATCATTGTGCCCGTGTACAACGCCCAGAAGGGGCTTTCCCGCTGTCTGGAAAGCATTTGCAGTCAGACCTATCAGGAGTTGGAGATCATCGTGCTGAATGATGGCTCTACGGATGACAGCCTTGCCATCTGTGAGCAGTTCCGGGCCAAGGACCCCCGCATCGTGGTGGTGGATAAGGAGAACGAGGGTGTTTCCCGCACGCGGAATGCCGGGCTTACCCTTGCGCAGGGCGACTATATCCAGTTTGCGGACAGTGATGACGCACTGGACCCTGATTACACCCAGAACCTTGTGCAGGCCGCCTTGGAGCACAACGCCGACCTTGTGATCGCCCCGTACTGGATGGTGATCCCTTCCAACTCCAGCAAGACCGGGCACGCGCTGGAAACGCTGCAGACCTCCCTTGGCATCGAGCCGGAAGCCCCCAAGACCGAGGTGCACAAGTACGGCTTTCTGCCGCAGGGCGTTTACAGCCGGGAGGACTACGCCCGCCGCCTGATGCAGCAGCCCGCCTCCTTTTACTACGGCGTGCTGTGGAACAAACTCTACCGCCGGGAGATCATTGCACAAAATCAGCTTGCCTTTGCGCCCGATGTGCACTGGGCCGAGGATCTGATCTTCAACATGGGGTATCTTGAACACGCACAGGTGTTCGTTTCCATCCCCGAGGCCGGATATCATTATATCCAGAACCCCAAAAGCCTCTGTCATACCCAGATCGATTTGCGCGGCATCGTAGAGAACAAGACACAGATTTTTCAGCTGTTCAAGGAGGTGTACACCCGCCTTGGGCTGTACGAGGAGCTGCAGCCCCAGATCTATAAATTCCTGTTCGCCTTTTCGGAGAGCGGGGTACCCTCGGACAGCCTGCAGGGCGCTTTGCTGGATGCGATGTCCCGCCTGAACGATGCCTCTGTCCAGCCCGAGCCCTCCCGCAAAAAGCCCCGCCGCAAGCCCCAAAAGCACGCCCGCCGCAAAAAGCCCCGGCATAAGGAAGAATAAATCATTAAGTAAAAAGTCGCTGCACGAATGTGCAGCGACTTTTTACTTTTTACCCTACCCGGGCGCAGAAGGCCTCCCGGACGGCGGCTTCCCGTCCGCGGGGGATGGGGATGCGCACCCCGCTGCGCATCCGTACCTCGCCGGGTGCCAGCAGCTGCACCGCTTCCAGATTGACCACATAGGAGCGGTGCGGCTGCACAAAGCGTCCGTCTGCCAATAGCGGCTGCGCCACGGCGGAAAAGGGCACCCGCAGCGAGAGGGAAGCCACATCCTCCCCGGTGGTCAGGTGGAAGTGCACGATATGGTGGGTGCACTCCAGATATTCAAGCTCGGCATAGGCCAGCGCCCGCACGCCGTCTGCGGTGGTCACGGTAAGGGTGGGGCCGTATTCCGGCTCCACCGCCCGCTTGAGCAGGGCAGAGATCTCCGTCTGGTGCACCGGCTGCAGCAGATACTGCATGGCGTCCACCCGGTAGGCGCTGTATGCGTGGGCCGGGGTGCGCGCCACAAAGGCCAGTGGGGTGCGGCGGCCCCGGCGGCGCAGCTCTGCCGCCGCTGTAAGCCCTTCGGGCCGGGCTACCGCCGCAAGCTCGATAAGGTACAGTTCGTACCGCAGCCCGGCGGCATCCTGCTGCAAAAGCGCATCCGGGCCTTGCAGCTGCTCCACGATGCAGGCGTCCTCCCGTCGGGCAAAAAACTCCATGCACTGGTGCTCCAGCCTGCTGCGCAGCGCCCCGTCCGGGCTGCATATCGCAATGTGAAAGATCATGGTTTGGTTTCCTTTGCGGAAAAATCATCTTAAATCAAGCAATTCCGGGCAGACCGCGGTCTGCCCGGAATTGCATTTTTACGGCAAGAGTCAGGACGGCAAGCGGCAGCTGACTTTTGTTCTTTTTAGCATTAGCAGCCGATGGCGGCGCACTTCTCAGCCAGCCATGCGCGCTCGTCCTCGGTCAGGCGGGGTGCCAGCTGCTCGAACACCTTGCGGTGGTAATCGTTCAGCCAAGCGATCTGCTCCTTGTCCAGCACGCCGGGCACGATGGGAGAGGTGGCAATGGGCACAAAGGTGAGGGGACGGAAGGCAAGGAAGGTGCCGTACTGGTTGTCGGCCTTGTGGTAGCACTCGATCTCGTTTTCAATGCGGATGCCCACCTCTCCGGCCTCGTACACGCCGGGCTCGTCGGTGACGATCATGCCCGGGCGCATCAGGGTGGTGTTGCGGCCGTTCAAAGCGTGGGGGCCCTCATGGACGTTGCCCACAAAGCTGACGCTGTGGCCGGTGCCGCAGCGGTAGTTGATGAGGTGACGCCACAGCGGCTCGCGGGCGATGGTGTCCAGCATATGGCAGTCGCAGTAATCCAGCCAGACGGCCTTGGCGATGTCGATGTGGCACTGCAGCGTCCAAGTATAGAACAGCCGCTCGTCCTCGGTCAGCTCGCCCAGCGGGTAAGTGCGGGTGATGTCGGTGGTGCCGTCCATGTAGGTAGCGCCGCTGTCCACCAGCAAAAAGCCCTTGCGCTGCAAGACGGCGTGATCCTCCGGGGTGGCGTGGTAGTGCATCATGGCTGCGTTGCCGCCGTAGGCTGCAATGGTACCAAAGCTTTCTACAAGGAACTTGTCGTCCGCGCTGCGGTACTTGTGCAAGATCTCGTCCACGGTCAGCTCGGTCAGCTGTTCGCCGGAAGCCAGACGGTTCTCCAGCTCGATCTGGAACCGCACCATGGCCACGGCGTCCCGCAGATGGGACTCGCGCAGGTGTGCCAGCTCCACCTCGTTCTTCACACCCTTCATGGCAAGCAGGGGGTCGGCGGCGTCCTTCACGGTCAGGGCGGGGTTGTTTTCCAACACCTGATACACGGCGTAGTTCACGGTGGCGCTCTCGGCCAGCACAGTCTGCGGCTCGGTCTCGGCGGCCATCACGTCCAGAATGCTGTCGTAGTCGGCCAGCGTCACGCCGTTGGCTTCCAGCTCTGCCTTTGCCTCCGGGGTGACCCGCGCCTGATTGATGAACAGCACGGCGCGGCTGGGGGTAACATAGCAGTAGGCCATGGCGTAGGGGGTGCACTCGATATCCATGGCGCGCAGGTTCAGAAGCCATGCCAGATTATCCAGCTTGCCCACCAGCTGGGCGGTGCAGCCCTGCTCCTTCAGTTTGCCGCGCAGCTGCTCCAGCTTTTCTGCCGGGGAGAAGCCAGCGTACTCCTTGGGCAGGATCCATGCCGGGGTAGCCGGGCGGGCAGGGCGGCCCTCCACCCACAGCTCGTCCTCCAAGAACAGGGTCTTGATGCTGCCGTGCTTGGGCTCCAGTTCCTTTTTCAGGTTGTTGACCAGTGCACAGTTGGCGGTCAGACCGCACAGACCCAGCGTGCCGCCCTCGGGCAGCACCTTGCCGCAGTATTCCTCGGCGGTGGGCACGCCCGGCTCGCCCATGCGCATCAGCTGGATCTCGGTACCGGCGATCTCCTTTTCTGCCTGCACAAAGTACCGGCCGTCTGCCCAGACGGCGCTCTCGGTCATGGTGACCACAAAGTTGGAGTTCTCACCGTGGAAGCCGGAGAAGTAGGTCAGGGAGGTGTAGTGGTCGGGCAGATACTCGCTGGAATGCGGGTCGCCCACCGGGATCAGATAGACGTCCACGCCGTTTGCCTTCATAGCGGCACGCAGCGCGGCCAGACGCTCGGGAACTGTGTTCATACTCATAACAAAAGCCCTCTTTCTGTCATTTGCCGGAAAAACGTCCGGCGGCGATGGTTTGCTGCTGCTATTGTATCATTCTGCGGGAAAGAATGCAATGCGGGGGCAAAACTCCCCCCAAAACGCCGTCAATTTGCAAAAAAAGTTACAATTTTTTCTTGAAAAAGGCCGGTTTTCCATTGACAGCCTTGTTATAATAGAGGTGTAGTATTTTTGGGTCAGCACTCTGCGGCCCTTTGCGCTAACAATTGCGAATATTGCGATAAAAAGAAAGAGGCATTTGGAACATGACTAAAATCGATATCTTCTCCGGCTTCCTTGGCGCCGGCAAAACTACTTTGATCAAAAAGCTGATCACCGAGGCCTTTGCAGGCCAGCAGGTGGTGCTGATCGAGAACGAGTTCGGCGAGATCGGCATTGACGGCGGTTTCCTGAAGGAAAGCGGCATTCAGATCAACGAGCTGAACGCAGGCTGCATCTGCTGCTCTCTGGTGGGCGATTTCCGCACCGCTCTGCAGCAGGTGGTGGAGCAGTACCACCCCGACCGCATCCTCATCGAGCCGTCGGGCGTTGGCAAGCTGAGCGATGTGACCCGCGCCGTGGAGGGCGTGGCGGAGCATCTGGACGTGCAGCTGAACAGCTTTGTCACCGTGGCCGATGTGAACAAGGTCAAGATGTATATGAAGAACTTCGGCGAGTTCTACGATGACCAGATCAGCCACGCAAGCTGCATCCTGCTCAGCCGCACCCAGACCGCCAGCGAGGAAAAGATCGCCGCCGCCGTGGCAATGCTGCGGGAAAAGAACCCCACCGCCACCATCGTGACCACCGCATGGGATCACCTGACCGGTGAGCAGATTTTGAAGGCCATGTCCACCAAGGACGACTTCAAGGCCGAGCTGATCGCCATGGCTGCCAAGGCAAACGAGGAGCACGCCCACGAGGACGAGGAAGAAGAGCACGAGCATCACCATCATCACGACCACGACGAGCACGATCATGATGACCATTGCTGCTGCGGCCACCACCACGATCATGACGATGATGATGACGAGCACGAGCATGAGCATCACCATGACCATGACGAGCATGACCACGACCACGAGGAGCACGAGCACCACCACGACCATGACGGCCATTGCTGCTGCGGTCATCATCATCACGACCACCACGCTGATGAAGTGTTCACCAGTTGGGGCGTGGAGACTGCCCGCAAGTTCACCAAGGCCGAGGTGGAGCACGCCCTCACCGAGCTGGATACCGGCAATTACGGCATGATTCTGCGCAGCAAGGGCATCGTGGACGGCGGCGCAGACGGCTGGCTGGAGTTCGACTATGTGCCCGGCGAGTGGGAAGTGCGCAGCCGCAGCGCAGACGTGGGCGGCAAGCTGGTGGTCATCGGCTCCAAGCTGAACGAGACCGCCATCGCCCAGCTGTTCGGCTGCTGAGAACCCCATTATTGAGAGAAGGAGCAACCATTTATTATGGCAAAAGAGATCCCGGTCTACCTGTTTGTGGGCTTTCTGGAAAGCGGCAAGACCAAGTTTATTCAGGAGACCTTTGAAGACCCCAATTTCGACTCCGGCGACAAGACCCTGCTGCTGATCTGCGAGGAGGGCGAAGAGGAGTACAACGAGAAAAAGTTCGCCTTCCCCGGCGTGACCGTGAAGGTGCTGGAGGATAAGTCTGAACTGAACCCCCAGAACCTTGCAAAGCTGGGCAAGGAAGCAGATGCAGGCCGCGTGGTCATCGAGTACAACGGCATGTGGCTGCTGCAGGATTTAGCGGATGCCCTGCCCGAGAACTGGCTGGTGTACCAGTGCATTGCCACTGCCGACGGCACCACCGCCCTGACCTACGCCCGCGACAACTCCATGCGCAGCCTGATGCTGGACAAGATCGCCCGCAGCGAGCTGATCGTATTCAACCGCGCCGAAGCCGTGAACAACGACGACGCCCGGCAGGAGCTGCACAAGCTGGTGCGGCAGGCCTCCCGTAAGTGCGATATCGCCTACGAGTTCAAGGACGGCAGCGTAGCCTACGACGATATCCCCGACCCGCTGCCCTTTGATATCAACGCCGACCCCATCGACATCCCGGATGACGATTTCGGCATCTGGTACATGGACTGTCAGGATGAGCCCCAGAAGTACACCGGCAAGACGGTGCGCTTTCTGGCACAGGTCTGCCAGACCAACCGCGCCGGCAAAAACAGCTTTGTGCCCGGCCGCTTTGCCATGACCTGCTGCGTGCAGGACATCCAGTTCGTGGGCTTCCCGTGCAGCTACGATGGTTACAAGGCGCTGGAACAGCGCGCTTGGGTGCGGGTGACCGCAAAGGTGGGGTACAAGTTCCACAACATCTACCGGGGCAAAGGCCCGGTGCTGACCGCCGTGTCGGTAGAGCCCGCCGAAAAGCCCCTGGAAGAGGTCGTAACGTTCTCTTAACGTTTCTGTATTACAAGGAGGTTCTGGTATGAAAACTCTGTTCCGTATTCTTGGCACGGCTGCTGCCGTGGCCGTCACCGGCGCTGCCATCGTGGTGCTGGACAAGATCCTGAACCAGAAAGACCCGCTCCATGTGGAGGAGGTCGAGTTCCCGGAGGAAGCCGAAAAGGACGCCGAGGAGGCCGAAAAGACCGCCGATGCCTACGCGGAAGCCGAAGCCAAGGAAGAAGCAAAGGCTGCCGATGCCGCCGCAGAAGCTGCCGAAGAAACCGCACCGGAAGCCCCTGCTGAGAACGCACCCCAGACCCAGCCGGAGACCGCCGAAGAGCGCCCTGTGTACGACCCCGAAGCCCCGAACGCCAACCCCGTAGAGGCCGGCCCCGCCGTTGCCCCCAAGGATGAGAACGGCAAGATCGACGTCACCAAGATCGCCGATGCCAACGATTTCGGCGACTGGGAAGAGCAGGGCTGCAAGGGCTGAGAAAACAGCATGATCCCCGCATAGGCGCGGATATCAGCTCCCCCGAAAGGGGGAGCTTTTTTGTGCTTGCAAAATGCCGCGCAGTTCACTATACTGGAAGAAAAAACACCGATGGAGGGCAGCACCATGGCATACACCGATGATTGGGAAAGCTTGATGAACGGCGTGTTCGGCGCGGGCGGCAAACTGAAGTTCGGCGGCGCGCAGCCGCAGCCGGAAAAGCCGCAGCCCGAAAAACCGGCGGGCAGCGGCCTGCCGGACCTGAACGCGGCGCTGCTGGAACAGCAAAAGCAGCTGGACGAATTGCTGAAGCAGCAGAACGCCCGGCTGAAGGCGCAGGATGCCGGGGTGCAGACGGCGCTGGAGGACAGCCGCCGGATGCTGCGGGATATGGAAGCGGACGGCCTGCTGGCCAAGGGTACGGCAGACACAAAGCCGGAGCAGCTGGGCAGCTTTGAAGGCCTTGCCGCCGAGGTAAAAAAGACCGTCCTCGGGCAGGATGCCTTTGTAGACAGCGTGGTGCGGGCCATGCGCCGCCCCTTTGTGCTGGGCACCGAGGGCGCAGCCGCCCGCAATGTGATCCTGCTGTGGGGCGCCCCGGGCACAGGACGGCACTTTGCACTGGCGGAGACTGCCCGCATCATGGCGGCGCGGGGGCTTTTGCAGAGCGACCGGATGGCGGTGATGGACTTGGCACTCTACCCCGACCCCGGCACGGAAAAACTGTTTTTGCAGGACCTTTACGCCGCCCTGCACGCCCCAGGCGAGATCGTGGTGTTCGAGCACTACGAGAGCTGCCACCCCGGCTTTTTGCGCATCCTCTCCGACCTTGCGGTCAAGGGCAGTGCGCCCCTGTCCAGCCGGTATCTGGTGAACAAAGAGGGCATTCTGGTGGAAGCCGGTACAGCACTTGCCCCCGGCGCAGTGAGCCGCATCGACCCCTGCGGCAAGTATCTGATCTTCTTCTCCCGCAAGGGACGGGAGGCGCTGGCGGATAAATTCGGCGCGTCCTTTGTGGCGGCGGTAGGGGATGTGTGCCAGACCGCCCCCTTTACCCCGGAAGCATTGGCTGCGCTGGCGGCGCAGCAGCTGAACGCGCTGGCGCAGCGGGTGCACAGCCGTCTGGGGCTGACCCTTACCGCCGGGGCGGATGTGCGGGACTATGTGGCGGCGCAGTGCTCCAAGGAAAAGGGCGCAGAGGGGCTGGCAGACTGCTGCGAGCGGATCTTCCGCGCCCTGAGCGAGTACTGCTTACAGACCGACACAAAGCTGTCCGGCACGGTGGCGCTGACCGCCGCACCCGAAGGGCTGCAATTTGCACTGAACGGTGCCGCCCCGGCAGACCTGTTCAGCCTGCTTCCGACGGCCTACACCGGCGCGGTGGAGCAGATCCGCGCCGAGCTGGATGCGCTGGTGGGGCTTGCCCCGGTCAAGGAGTATGTGTTCGGTCTGGCAGACAATTTACAGGTGCAGCAGCGCCGCGCAGCGGCGGGCTTCAAGACCGCAAGCCTGTCCATGCACATGATCTTTACCGGCAACCCCGGCACCGGCAAGACCACCATTGCCCGGCTGGTGGCAAAGTACCTCAAGGCCATCGGCGCGCTGGGGGGCGGGCAGCTGGTGGAGGTGACCCGCGCCGACCTTGTGGGACGCTACACCGGCCACACCGCCCCGCTGACCAACAGCGTCATCGAAAGTGCACTGGGGGGCGTTTTGTTCATTGACGAGGCGTACAGCCTGTACCGCGGCCAGCAGGACAGCTTTGGGCTGGAAGCCATCGACACCCTTGTAAAGGGCATGGAGGATCACCGGGACGAGCTGGTGGTCATCCTTGCGGGCTACACCAAGGAGATGGAAGTATTCCTCACCGCCAACAGCGGCCTTGCCAGCCGCTTCCCCAACAAGATTGAGTTCCCGGATTACACCGCAGACGAGCTGCTGGACATCACCGCCGTGCTGGCCAAGGGCAAGGGCTACCGCCTTGCCGAGAACTGCACCTTCCCGCTGCTGGGCTACTACAAGCGCCGTCAGGCGCTGGACAGCCGCACCGCCGGCAATGGCCGTCTGGCGCGCAACACGCTGGAAAAGGCCATCTTCAACCAGAGCCGCCGCCTCATCGCCGAGCCCGCCGCTCCCCTTGACCTCATCCAGCCCAGCGATCTGGAATTTGAGGAATAAGGAAAAATTGATAGGAAAAAGGGTTCCAGAAACGCCCGCAGGCGTTTCTGGAACCCTTTCTGTTTATTCATGCTGCTCCGCAAGGCTCTGCACCATCTCGTGCAGCTGAGCGCGGACGGCGGCGGGGGCGGTGACCTCTACCTTGCCGCCAAAGCCGCACACCCAGCCGAAAAACTGCTGGCTGACGCAGATGGGCACGTCAAAGTGGAAGTGCTCCGCGTCCTCCGGGCAGAACACCGGTTCGCGGCCAAAGCGCTCCCGCATGACCGGCTCAAGGTCGGCAGCGCACCGCAGGGTGACCCGGTACTCGGTGCCGCCGAACATGTTGAAGTGCTTGCGCAGGTAGGCGGGCAGGTCGAAGGTGCGGAAGAACTCCTTGCCGCGGCGCGGCTCGTCCAGCACCAGCACCCCGGCCATCCGGTCCACCCGGTAGTGGCGCACCGGGGGTGCTTTTTCGTCCTGATAGGCGATCAGGTAATAGCAGCCGTTTTCCCATGCCAGCTGCCACGGGCTTACGGTGCGCACGGCGCTGCTGCCCTTGTAGCGGAACTGCACCAGACACCCCCGGTTGATGGCAGTGTGCAGCGCGTCGATGCTGTACAAAAGGGTCTGGCTGTCGGTCTTGGGGCGCCCGTCCACATACACCTGACGCTGCAATTGGGTGCCCTCGTAGTCGGAGCAGAGGGCTTCCAGCTTGTGGATGATGCGCTTGCTGGTGCGCGCCGAGATGACACTGCTGGACTGTACCGCATCCACCAGCAGCTTCAGCTCCGAAAGCTCGAATGCACGGCTGGCCATCCAGTACCCGCCGCCGCGCCCCCTTTGCAGCTGGATGTCGTAGCCCAGACTGCGCAGGGTGTCAATGTCGCTGTAAATGCTCTTGCGCTCGGCCAGAATGCCCTGATTTTCCAGCAGCTGCACCAGCTGGGGCACGTTCAGGCGGTGGTTCTCGTCGGTGCGCTGCTCAAGGATGCGCAGCAGCGTTACCAGCTTGGATTTCTGTCCTTCCTGCTTGGGCATGGGGCAATACCTCCGTCACGGTTTATTCCGGCAGCTTTTTGTCAAAGGCGGCGCGGCGCTGGGTGGAAAGGCGGAACATCTGTTCCAGCTTGTCCCGGTCGTCCGCCACAAGGGCGGCGCGCATCTCCTGCAAAGCGGAATCGAACTGGTCGATCTCGCTGATCAGGTTCTGCTTGTTCCACAAAAACAGCTCTGCCCACATTTTGTCGTTGATGCGTGCAATGCGGGTCAGATCGCGGAAGGAGTCGCCGGTGTATTCGCACAGCGAGGAGTTGTCGTTGGCGCACATCAGGCTTACGGCAATGGCGTGGCACAGCTGGCTGACATAGCCGATCATCCGGTCGTGCTCCTGCACGGTCAGGGTGCAGATATGCTTGAAGCCCAGCACCTCGGCCAGTTCCTTTGCCCACTGGATGCCCGCCGGGGTGTTCTTTTCGGTGGGAGTGATGATGAAGTTGGCCGGGGCAAAATTCACCTCGGCGGCGTGTTCCACGCTGGAAGTCTCGCGGCCTGCCATGGGGTGGCTGGCGATGAACTCCACCCCCGCCGGGCACAGCGCCTGCACCGGCTCCACAAGGCCGGTCTTAACGCCGGAAACATCCGTAAAGATGCACCCGGGCTTGAGCAGATGGCCGTAGGTTCGGAACCAGTCCAGCAGCGCGGTGGGGTACAGGCCAAAGATGATATGGTCGGCCTGCCGGACAAGGTCCTCAAAATCGTGGGTCTTGCCGCCGGCGATATAGCCGTGCTCCAGCGCATACTGCAAATGTCCCTCGCTGCGGTTGATGCCGTCCACATGGAAGCCGGCGCGGGTCAGTTCCAGCGCGTACTTGCCGCCCAGCAGACCCAGACCCACTACGAGATAACGTTTTGTTTTATCAAGCATCTTCTACCTCCACGCCAAGCGGCGCTGCATCTGCAAAAAAGCCGGGCCAGCTCTTCTGAATGGCTTCGGCATCGTCCACGGTCAGGGGCAGTGCGGCGGCAGCAGCCAGCACCGCAAGGCTCATGACCACCCGGTGGTCATTGTGGCCGTGCAGGGGCGCGGCGGGGGCGTGCAGACGTTCAGCACAGCCGTGCACCGTGATGGTGCCGCCGTCGCTTTCCAGCACGCCGCCGCAGGCGCGCAGCTCGGCTTCCATAGCCGCGATGCGGTCGCTCTCCTTCAGGCGCAGCCGCTGGGCGTTGCGGATGACGGTGGTGCCCTCGCACAGCAGACCCAGCACCATCAGCACGGGGCCAAGGTCGGGGCAGTCCGCAAGGTCGATATCCACCCCGTGCAGGGGTGCTTTTGCAAAGGTGACGCTGTCGCCCGTGCGGGTGAACACCGCGCCGCACCGGCGCAGGATGTCCAGAATGGCAGCATCGCCCTGCAAGGTGTCCGGCGCAAGGCCGGTGATGGTCACCCCGCCGCACACCGCACCCAGCACCGCCGGGAAAGCAGCCTGACTGTAATCGCCCTCCACGTTGTAGTCGCAGGGGTGGTACTGCTGCCCGCCCGGCAGCAGCAGGGTGGTTTCGTCCAGCCAGCGGCTGTGCACCCCAAAGGCGGCCTGTACGGCGCGGGTCATGTCGATGTAGCTGCGGCTCTCCACGGGGGGAATAAGGTGCAGCTGGCTGTCCCCGGGCAGCAGCGGCAGCGCGAACAGCAGCCCGCTGATGAATTGGCTGGACACGTTGCCCGCCAGCCGGTAGTCCCCGGGGGTCAGTGCACCCTCCACGGTCAGCCCGGCTGGGGACTGCTCAAACCGTAGATTCTGCTCGCGATATAACGTTTCGTATACAGATTGCGGGCGCTCCATCAGCCGTCCGCGCCCGGTAAAGGTGACCGGCTGGCCGGTCAGGCTGGCAATGGGGATCAAAAACCGCAGGGTGCTGCCGCTTTCGCAGCAGTCCACCGGGGCGGTCAGGGGCAGGAAATGCCCAAGCCCCTGCACAGCAGCATCGTCTGCGCCGGTGTCCACGGCGGCGCACAGCTGTGCGGCAGCGGACAGGGTGGCAGAGATGTCCTTGCTGAATTCCAGATGGGTGATGTGAGAGCGCCCCACGGCCAGCGCGGCGCACAGCACGGCGCGGTGCGCCATGCTTTTGCTGGGCGGCGCGGCGATCACGCCCCCGATGCCGCCGGGGGCAGGTCTGATGGTTACAAGCATAGCGGTGTTATCCTTTTTCTCGCCCATGCATCGGTACTGCACCAAAGCCTTCCCCCGGTCGGGGGAAGGTGGCTGCGAACGCAGAGAGCAGACGGATGAGGGCGCTGGTAGCTGGCGCTTTTCCTGAACAGGAAAGCGTTTTTACATCTCCCGGCCGATGGCCCAAGCCACCTGACGGCACTTTGCCATGGCCTGTGCAAAGGCGTCCGGGGTCAGGCACTGTGCGCCGTCGCTCCATGCGTGCTGGGGGTCGTAGTGCACCTCTACCTCCAGACCGTCCGCACCGGCGGCTACGGCAGCGATCATCATAGGCTCCACCAGATTGGCCTTGCCGGTGGCGTGGCTGGGGTCTACCACGATGGGCAGATGGGTCTTTTCGTGGATGATGGGCACAGCGGAAAGATCCAGCGTATTGCGGGTGTACTTTTCAAAGGTGCGGATGCCGCGCTCGCAGAAGATGACCTGCTCGTTGCCGCCAGCCATGATGTACTCGGCGCTCATGATCCACTCCTCGATGGTGTTGCACAGACCGCGCTTGAGCAGCACGGGCTTGTGCATTTTGCCGACGGCCTTGAGCAGCTGGAAGTTCTGCATATTGCGTGCGCCGATCTGCACCACGTCCACATACTCCTCAAACTCCGGGATGCGGTCCTCGCTCATCAGCTCGGAGACGATGGGCAGGCCGGTGGCTTCGCGAGCCTTTACCATATCCAGAATGCCCTCGGTCTCCAGACCCTGAAAGGCATAGGGAGAGGTGCGGGGCTTGTAGGCGCCGCCGCGGAACAGCGCTGCGCCGCCCGCCTTGACCCCCTGCGCGATGCGCAGAGCCTGCTCGGCGTTCTCGATGCTGCACGGGCCTGCCATAACGGCGATCTTTTCCTTGCTGCCGATCTTCACGCCGCCGCAGTCGATGACCGAGTCTGCGGGGTGGAACAGGCGGTTTGCGCGCTTATAGGGCGCAGACACACGGGTGACGTTGTCGATCCACGGGTTTGCCAGCACGTCCCGCTCGTCGATCTTGGTGGTATCGCCCACCAGACCGAACACGTTGTAGTCCTTGCCGGTAATCAGGGTCACGTCCAGACCCTGCTTTTCGAATTTATCAACGATCTTTTCCAGCTCCTCTTTGGGAGTGCCTTTTTTGGTGGAGATGATCATGGGAGGTCGTTCCTTTCCTGTTTGTTTTACATCACGATATGCGCCTTAGAGGAGCCGTCGGTGCGCAGCAGCTGCGCCAGCCAGATGCAGGCGTGCAGGTAGCCCTGCGGGCCTTCCCCGATAAAATGCCCCTGACAGCCAAAGGACACCACGTCCGTTTTGCGGAAGGACTCGCGCTCGTCCGGGGCGTCCAGCATCACCTCTACGGCGGGCACGCTGCACAGCCGCAGCGCGTCCAGAATGGCCACGCTGTAATGGGCGTAGCCGCCGGGGTTCAGCACGATGCCGTCTACCCGCCCGGGGGCAGACTGGATCTCGTCGATGAGGTCGCCCTCGTGGTTGGACTGACAGATATCCGTTTCAATGCCAAGCTGGTCGCAGCCCGCCTGCACATAGTCCATCAGGCCGGTGTAGTCCACCTCGCCCGGCACGCCGGGCTCAGACCAGCGCGCCAGATTGATGTTTGGCCCGTTAAGAATCAAAAATTTCATCCAGTGCCTCCTGTGCAGCTGCCAGCGTCTGGGCCAGCGTGCCGGTGTTAGAAATCACCGCATCTGCGGCGGCAAGGTACAGCGGGCGGCGCTGGGCCTCCATGGTGCGCAGCGCCTCGGCGCTGGAAGAAAGCGGACGGTTGCCGCCCACAGCCAGCGCGTCCACCGGCCGGTCGATGAACAGCACCACGCCGTTCTGGCGCAGGGCGCGGACATTCTCTGCCCGCTTCACCGCGCCGCCGCCGCAGGAGAGTACAAGCCCTTTTTCCTTGCCGAAACGGGCGATCTGCGCGGCTTCCTTTGCGCGGAAGCCCTCTTCGCCCTCGGCGGCAAAGATATCCGGGATGCTGCGTCCGTCTGCCTTGACGATCTCCTCATCCAGATCCACAAGCGGTCTGCCCAGCTGCTTTGCCAGCAGGCGGCCAAGGGTGGATTTGCCGCAGGAGGGCATCCCCACAAGGGCGATGTTCAGCGTCTCGCGGCGCAGCGCAGCGGTAATGCGCCGCACCTCGCCCGGGGCGTCCTCGAACTTGCGGCCAAGGAAGTATTCGGCGGCATACACCGCCTGTGCCACCAGCATCTCCAGCCCGCCTACGGCTACCGGCACACCGGCTTCCTCGGCGCGGAGAATGAGTTCGGTCTTGTTGGGGTTATAGACCACGTCCACCACGGCTTCCAGCCCGGGCATGGCGGCGACGTCCAGACTGCACACGCCCACGTTGGGGTACATCCCAGCGGGGGTGGTGTTGAACACTACCTGTGCGCCGCTGCGCACGGCTTCGGAATAGCTCAGTTCGCCCTTTTCCGGGTCGGGGGTGCGGCTGACCGTCAGCACCTTGTCAGCGCCCTTGTCCAGTGCCACCGCGCGGGTGGTGTTGTGGGTGCCGCCGGTGCCCAAGATGAGCACGGTCTTGCCTGCAAGTTCCACGCCGTGGGCTTCGCACAGGTGGGCAAAGCCCAGATAATCGGTGTTGTAGCCGTAGAGCAGGCCGTTTTTATTCACCACCGTGTTCACCGCACCGATGGCGCGGGCGCGGGGGTCGATGAAGGAGCAGTACTCCATCACCAGCTTTTTGTAGGGAATGGTCACATTGATGGCCTTGAACTGCCGCCGCTGCAAAAAGGCGCGGGCGTCTGCCTCGGTGGGCAGGGGGCACAGCTCGTAGCTGTACCCGCAGAGCAGTTCATGGATGGTCTTGGAGTAGGAGTGTCCCAGCTTGCCGCCGATCAGTCCGTATTCCATCTCAGTCCTCCTTCCGGTAGCCGGTGGGGTCGGTCATCCACCGGGCACCGTACCGGGCGGTGAGCAGATCGCCCACCGCGATGGCGGCAGCGCAGGTCTGCACAATGGCAGCCCGGGGCACGATGCAGGGGTCGTGCCGTCCCTGAATGGACAGTTGTGCGTCCTTTTTTGCGATGTAGTCCACCGTGTCCTGCTGCTTATAGATGCTGGGGGTGGGCTTGACGGCGGTGCGGAACACCACCGGCATACCGTTGGCGATGCCGCCGTTGATGCCCGCGTTGTGGTTGGTGGCGGTGACCACCGCGCCCTCTGCCGTCATGCGGAAGGCGTCGTTCGCTTCCGAGCCGCGCAGCCCGGCAAAGCCGAAGCCGGTGCCGAACTCGATGCCCTTGACCGCCGGGATGGAAAAGGCAAGGTGGGCGATCTCGCTCTCCACGCTGTCAAAGTAAGGCTCGCCGATGCCGGCGGGCAGGCCGAGAATGGCAGTTTCCAGCACGCCGCCCACGCTGTCGCCCTCGGCACCGGCGGCGCGGATGGCGGCTTTCATGGGTTCTTCCACGGCGGTATCCAGCACCGCAAAGCCCTCGGTCTTACTGGCAAGCGTCTCCACCTGTGCCGCAAGGGCGGCGGGGTCGTCCAGTGCAAAGGGCGTATCTGCAAGACCAGCGCACCGGGCGATGTGGGTGGTGATATCAATGCCTGCCCGCTGCAATGCGGCAAGCACGATGCTGCCGCCTGCCACGAGGGCGGCGGTCACCCGGCCGGAAAAGTGCCCGCCGCCCCGGGCATCCTGAAAGCCGTGGTACTTGGCGTAGGCGGTAAAATCTGCGTGACCGGGGCGCAGCAGGTCGGCGGTCTTGGCGTAGTCGCCGCTGCGGGTGTTCTGGTTTTCGATCATCAGGGCAATGGCGGTGCCGGTGGTGTGGCCGTTCACCACACCGGACAGCAGCTGCACCGCGTCAGCCTCCACCCGGGGGGTGGAAAGGCCGTCGCCCCGGGCGCGGCGCTTATCCATGCAGGCGGCGAGGAAGCTCTCATCCACCGGCACACCGGCGGCCATGCCGTCCAGCACTGCGCCCACGGCGCGGCCGTGGCTCTCGCCGAAGATGGTCAGCGAAAGGTCGCTGCCAAAGGTATTTTTCATGGGTCAGTCCTCCATGCCCAGCAGCGGGCGCAGCCCCTCCACAGGGATGGTCTCGGCGCGCCAGCAGCCAAGGCCGGGCACCTTGATGATGGTGATCTGTCCGTCCTGTGCTTTTTTGTCGTGCAGCATCTCGGCCAGCACCTTTTCCTTATCGTAGGCGGTGCGGGTGGGCAACCCTAAGCGGCGGTACACGCCGCGCACCCGCTTTTGCAATGCCTTGGATTCGATCATGGGCAGCATGCCCAGCGCCACGCACTCGCCGTGGAACAGGCCGGTGGTGCGGCGTCCCTTGATGCCCTTCACGGCTTCGATGCCGTGGCCGATGGTGTGGCCGAAGTTCAGAGCCTTGCGCATCCCCTGCTCGGTCTCGTCCTGCTCCACGATGCTCTTTTTAAAGCGCAGGCTGCGGCAGATGATGTCGCCGATGCGGTCATCCACGTCCTCTTTTTCAAAGATGGAGAACAGCTCCGGGTCGGCCAGAAGCCCGGCCTTGATGGCCTCGGCCAGACCGTTGATGAAGTGGCGGCGGGGCAGGGTGGACAGGGTGTCCGGGTCCACGATGACCAGCTTTGGCTGCCAGAAGGCACCCACGATGTTCTTGGTGTCGCCCAGATCCACGGCGGTCTTGCCGCCGATGGAGGAATCGATCATGGAAAGGGTGGTGGTGGGGCAGTTGATAAAGTCGATGCCGCGCATATAGATGGAAGCGGCAAACCCGGCAAGGTCGCCCACCACGCCGCCGCCTACGGCCACCACAAGGTCGCCCCGGCCCATGCCGAAGTCCAGCATCTGCCGCAGCACGGTCTCCAGAATTTTAAAACTCTTGCTGGCCTCGCCCTGCGGCACGGTGATGATGGTGGCATCCTTGCACTGGTCGGCTACCATCTGGGCGTACTGTGCAGGCACACCGCTGTCGGTGACCACCGCCACCCGGCGGTCCAGCCGGGCGAACTGATACAGGTTTTCCAGCGAGCCGCGCTTGACGATGATGTCGTAGCTGCGCTCGCCCAGATTCATGGTCAGCTTGGTTCCGATAAAATCACTCATTTTGTATACACTCCTAACAGCCGCACCGTCCGGCAGGTGCGGTCAAGCTCGCGCAGCAGCGCGGCGGTCTCGCCGGCGGCGGCATCGCCCACCAGCTCTACATAAAAATAATATTCAAAGGGAACGTGCGGCATGGGGCGGCTCTTGATGGACTCCATATTGAAGCCGCTGGCACCGATGACCTGAATGACCTCGGCCAGCTTGCCGGGCTTGTTGTCCACCGTGAAAAGCAGGGAGAACCGGTTGCCCGCCGTGGGCTTTTCGCGGCTGAGCACGATGAACCGGGTGGTGTTGTCGCCGTCGGTGTTGATGTTGGGCACCAGAATCTCCAGCCCGTACAGGGCGGCAGTCTCAGCGCTGGCAATGGCGGCCTTTGTCGGGTCTTTGCTTTCCGCCACGAACTTTGCAGCCATGGCGGTGTTGGCCATAGCGGTGGCGGGCAGACGGAACTGCTTTAAAAAGGTCTCGCTCTGAGCAATGGCCTGCTGGTGGCTGTACACCGTGCGCAGCTGGGAAAGCTGGGTGCCCGGCAGCACCAGCAGGTTCTGGGAGATGGGCAGGTCGTACACGTCCACCACCCACAGCTCCGGGTGGTTATAACACAGGTCCAGCACGGCGGAAACATCCCCAGCGTGGCTGTTTTCAAAGGGCACTACGCCGTGGGCGGCTTCGCCGGAGGCCACGGCCTCGAATACCTCGTCCCATGTGGAGTAGCTCACGGCCTCGGCGTGGGGGAACAGCGCCTTGAGGGCGATGTGGGCAAACGCCCCCTCCACCCCCTGATAGGCAGCGCGGTTACGTCCCAGCACAGCGGCTTCATACTGCTTGGCAAGATCCATCATGTGCTGGACGTGGTCTTTATAGTAAAGGCGCAGCGCAGGCTGCTGGATGCGGGCTGCGGCCTTTTCCAGCACGGCGGCCTCCCGGGCGGCATCGTAGATGGGCAGGCCGTGCGCCCGCTTATATTCGGCCACCTGCAAAACAGCAGCCATCCGGCGCTCGAACAGCGCAGCCAGCTGCGCATCCACCGTGTCGATCTCGGCACGGGCTTGTTCCAGTGCGTCCATGGGGGTCACATCCTTTTTGGTCGGTTTTTGCGGGGATACCTAGTAAGTATACCATAACCGGGACAGAGAAACAACAAACCGCCCTCCATTTGAGGGTGGAGAAAATTTCAAATCAGCCATGGGTAAAAAGACAAAAATAGAAAACAGAGGCTCTCTGGTCGTCGCCGCAGGCGACGACCAGAGAGCCTCTCAATCGCTGTTTTTATTTTTTAAAATATCCTCCCAGCTGCGGGCTTTGCCGTAATAGCGCCCGTAGGGGTTATCAAGGTCTGCGGCGCGGAGGACAGGCGGCGCGGGCGGCTGGGGCTTTGGGGTGCGGTCAAAGGTGAAGCGTGCGGCGGGGCCGCCGGCTTTGATGCGGAAGCGCATCTTTAATGCCCCTCCCCGGCGGTGGAGACAGCTCCGGCGGTCAGGTTTGCCCAAAGGGGCTCGCTGTTTTCCAGCAGGGAAGCGGATTCCTTCAGCCATGCGCCCCGGATGCCGATATAGTAATCTGCCAGCAGCTGCTGGCTGTCGCCGCTGGCGCTCTGCACTGCGTCCGAGGTGTAGCTGCCCAGCTCCATCCCGGTCAGCACCGGGCAGTCCGTCCAGCGGTAGACCATGTTCCACCAGTCGCTGTCGGCATCGGACTTGGGCAGATGGCCGTCCAGATACCGCAGCGTGCCGGTGGTCTGCTGGAAGCCTGCGGGGTCGTAGAGGATAAAGATGGAACTGAGGGAACTTTGGATATCGGTGGAAAGCTTGGTGGTGCCTGCCATATCCAGATAGGCGTCCGAGTCTTCACTGTTGAAGGCCATGGTGTACTGGTTCAGCTTTACCACCACCTTGCCGTCGCCGTTGCAGTCCTCGCCGTAGGCGGCAAGCTGCTCTTGCAGGGCGGTGACGGTGGCCTCGGGCAGGTAGTAGGGGCTGACCACCGCCACGTTATAATCCGGGTGGGTGGTCAGGAAGTACTGCCCGATAAAGCAGTACGCCACGAACGCACCCGCAATGCCGAAGATGAGCACCCATTTCAGGTTGTAGTCCCACCAGTTTGCCCAGCGCTCCCTGCGGCTGTATTGCCGCTGTTTGCGGGGCTTGAGGTCCTTGGGGTCGATGTCGCGTTCGTAACGGTAGCTTGCCATAAAATAGTTCTCCTGTGTGATGAAACGGGCGGGAAAGGCTGTTACTTCAGGGCAGCCAGAATGCTTTGGCGCACGGCGTCGGGCAGCTGCTTCTGCTCGGCCTTGCTCATACCGGCGGTCTGGATGGGCGACATGATCTTGATGCGCACACCGCCCGGGCGGCAGCGGTTGCCGTTTGTCTCGAACAGGGCGCGGGCACCGGTCACAGCCACCGGCACCACCGGGGCACCGGTCTTGACCGCAATGCGGAAAGCACCGGCCTTGAATTCGCCCGCGCCGCCCTCTTCGCCCTTGTAGCGGGTACCCTCGGGGAAGATGACGAAGCTGCGGCCGCCCTCCACGATGGCGGTGGCATCGTTCAGCGCCCGCACCGAGGCGCGCACATCATCACGCTGCACGAACACGCAACCCAGCAGCTTCATCCAGCGGTTGAGCAGGGGAATCTTTTCCAGCTCCTCCTTGGCAAGGATGCCGTGGGGCTTTTCCAGCCCTGCCAGCAGCAAAGGAATGTCGTAGTAGCTGCGGTGGTTCGCCACGAACACGCAGGGGCGGTCTTTGGGGATGTTCTCCAGCCCGTCCACGGACAGGGAAACACCGGTCACCTTCAGGATGCCCCGACTCCAGCGGGGGATATGCTGGTTCACGATCTGCTCCACGGTGGCGGTATCTCCGGCGGCTGCGGCGCGCTCGGCGCGGCGCAGGATGCCGTAATGCAGGATCATGTACCCGAACAGATAAATAAACATCGCAATGGTGCGAAGAATGCTCATAATAGTTTCCTCCTATTGCAAAAAATGCCATTGTCATTGTAGCACATTTTGCGTAAAAAAGGGAGAGATAAATATTTTTTTACAATTAGCCCCGGTTGTATCTTGCAAAGTTGACAAAATACAGGTATATTTATATCTGTAAAGTTAGCACAATGGCACTTTCCAGACAAAACGCCTGCGGTGCCGGTTAAAAACACAAGAGAGGTACCGCAGTTACTATGGGTCTTTTTCCTTCTGCCAATGATTTCAAGGCCGGTAAGGGCGTCGAAAAGGATGCTCCCCGCAAGACCGGCATCGGCCGCTTTTTTGAGCTTGTAGGCCGTGATATGAACGGGATGTTCCTTGCAAACCTGCTGACCTGCATCGGGTTTGCACCGGTCATCTGTCTGGTGTACATCGGCTTTTTGCAGAACAGCCTGCCGGTGATGCTGGGCAGCGCCGCCGTGGGCGGTCTGCTGGCGGGCCCGGCGCTGGCCGGAATGTACGATACCGTCCTGCGCGCGCTGCGCGATGAGGCGGGCTACTGGTGGGTGACCTACCGCAAGGCCTTCAAGCGCAACTTCAAGGCCAGTCTTGTGCCCGGTGTGCTGTACACCGTGGTGGTCACGCTGCAGATTTTCCTCGTCTATTTCTGCTTCAATATGCTGTACCACGGCACCAACGTGGGTGTTCCGCTGTGGGTGGCTACGGTGCTCAATCTGGTGCTGTTCCAGATGCTGTTTGCCTACATGTGGCCGCAGGTGGTGCTGCTGGACCAGCCCTTGAGCCTGACTTTGAAAAACAGCATCAACTGCATGATCGCCTTTCTGCCCCACGCACTGGCTGCCGCCATCGTGCAGGTGCTGTTCTGGGGCGTGGTGATTTTGTGCATGCCGCTGGGGCTTTTCCTGATGCTGATCTTCGGTTTCTGGTTCGTCACCGAGGTGTCCTGCCAGATCGTGTACGGCGATATCGACCGGGTGTTCCACATTGAAGAGAACATCCGCAAGATGAAGGATGCCGAGCTGGAAGCAGCCCTGAAAGAGGACTACGCCGACGACGACACCCCGGAGGAATAAGCGATAAAACTACGGAAAGGAGCGATGTCCCATGGAACAACGGAATAATCTTGTGCTGCAGGGGACAGAGACCTTTTCCCGCGGGCAGCTGGACAACCTTGCGCTGGAAAACGGCGCACTGGTGCTGGACAGCGTGGCCGGGCGCAGCCTTTTGTACGGCAGCTACACCACCCCGGAGTTTGCCATGCCGGCGTTCTGCAACCTGAACGTCAGCTGGAACGCCCATGCACCCCGGGACACCATGGTGGAGGTGCGCTGCCGGGTGTACGCAGCAGGGGCGTGGACAGCCTGGATGAGCTTTGGCAAGTGGGCGCCGGATTACCCCCGGTGTAGCGTGTCCAGCCAGAGCGAGGACGGCATGATCTTTTTGATGGGCGATACCGTCACGGTAGCCGCCCCGGGCGGCGGCACCGGCGTGCAATTGCAGGTGAACCTTTCCACCAACAACGATAAAGTTACCCCGGCGGTGCGTCTGCTGGCGGCGGCGGTGCGTCCCCTTGCGTGGGAAAAGCGCAACGGCCATGCGCTGAACCGGCGGCTCTATCTGCCGGAATACTGCCTTTCCGCCCACGACCCCAGCTTTGGGCGGGAGATGGATCTGCCGCTGGTCATGGCGGCGCTGATGAACCGCTGGGGCGAGGATATCCTGCCGGAAGAAGTGGCCTACGCCATGGAGGACGGCAGCACCCGCAGCACCGGCAACACCGCCTTTGCGGCGGCCGCCGCAGGCTGCTGCGGCTACCCCTGCTGGCAGGCGTGGATGGACCTTGCCGACCTGCGGGAACAGATCCACGACGGCTGCTCGGTAGCGGTGCAGGTGGAGCGACGGGTGCGCGGTCAGCGCGACCCGGTGCGGCTGTGGATGGGGCTGCACGGTTTTGGCCACGATGACGCCGTGATGGCAGATTTTGTGCTGCTGAACGACCCCACCGCCGATACCGACGGCGCAGTGAACTGCACCATGGCGCTGGTGGATTTTATGCGTTACTTTACCGGCAAGGCCATTGCCCTGCGGCCAAAGCAGCGGGAGACTGAGGCCGACCGTCCCCGGCGGCTGCGCTGCGAGCTGCGCGCCGGCACCCAGCCGGGCGTTTACTACTTTGAGCGGCGGGGAGAGCCCGCAGACCTGCCGGAGGATTTTTCCGGCTGGATCGCCTGCGCGCCCCACGACGGCGTGGCGCACGCCACCACCGCTCACCGCACCTTTTTGCGCTGTACCCGCACCGAGGACGGCGGGGTACAGTTCCCGCCGGAGCTGCTGGCCGCAGGCGGGCGCTGCAGTGTGTATGCAGTGGACCAGACCGGCACTATGCGGGTAGCAGAGGTACGGCTGCCGAAGCCGAAGCCTGTACCTGCAAGCACAGAACCCAAAGCCAATGGCCAGACCGGGGACGCCCCGGCACAGCCGTAAGCTTTTTCAGGGCGATATATGAAACAGGAGGAACACATTATGGCAAAGACGATCATCACTTTGGGCCGTGAGTACTGCACCGGCGGACGCTTCATCGCAGAGGACGTGGCAAATGCGCTGGGCATCAAGCTTTACGACAAGGAGCTGATCACCATGGCAGCAAAGAACTCCGGCTTGTCGGAGGAGGCTGTTGCCGCCAGCGAGAAACGGCACACCCACAGCCTGCTGTACAGCCTGTACACCATGGGCAACGAGCTGCCGCTGGGCGATCAGGTGTTCATTCTGCAGAGCCGTATCATCAAGCAGCTGGCCGAGGAAGGCCCCTGCGTGATCCTTGGCCGCTGCGGTGACTACGTCCTGCGGGAGCGCAAGGACGTGCTGCGGGTGTTCGTGTATGCACCCAAGGAGTGGCGCTTGCAGTACGCCAAGACCAACCCCTTGGTAAAGGCCAAGGACGAAAAGGGCATCAAGGAAGAGGTGGAAAAGACCGACCGCAACCGCTCGGCCTACTACAACTACTACACCCAGAACCGCTGGGGCGATGCCCACAACTATGATCTGGCCATCAACGCCGCCCTTGGCCGCGAGACCTGCGTAAAGATGATCTTGGACGCAGCTGCCGCCAAGGAAAAGACGCTGTGACCCCCAGCCAGACCCAATAAACAACGACAGAACGTGGGCAGGGCGCTTCTGCGCCCTGCCCACGTTTCCGGCAAGGAGAAATCGTGAAAACAAATCAATCGCAGACCGCACCCGCCGAGGTGCGGGAAAATATCATGGGCACCATGGAGATCAACCCGCTTTTGCTGAAACTCAGCATCCCGATGATGATCTCCATGCTGGTGCAGGCGCTGTACAACGTGGTGGACTCGGTGTTCGTGTCCCATGTCAGCGAAAGCGCCCTCACCGCCGTATCGCTGGCCTTTTCGTTGCAGAATGTCATGATCGCCGTGGGCGTGGGCACCGGCGTGGGCGTGAACGCCCTGCTGAGCAAGAGCCTTGGCGAAAAGAACCAGAGCCGCGCCAACGCCACCGCAGAAAACGGCATCTTCCTTTCCCTGTGCAGCTTTGCGGTGTTCTTTGTCATCGGTCTTACCTGCATGAAGCCCTACTTCTACGCCCAGACCAGTGACGCCGTGATCGCGCAGCAGGGCATCCGGTATTTGTCGGTGTGCTGCATCTTCAGTCTGGGTCTGTTCACGCAGACCATGGGCGAAAAGCTGCTGGCCGCCACCGGCCGCACCTATCTGAGCATGATCAGCCAGCTGGTGGGTGCTGTGGTGAACATCATTCTGGACCCCATCTTCATCTTCGGCTACTGCGGGCAGGCGCTGTCCGGCACCACCGGCGCAGCGGTGGCTACGGTCATCGGCCAGTTCTGCGGTGCAGGCATGACGTTGTACTTCAACACCCGCAAAAACCCGGATATCCAGATCAGCTTCAAGGGCTTCCGTCCCAGCGCCAAGGCCATTGGCCGCATCTACACCGTGGGTCTGCCCAGCATCGCCATGCAGTGTGTGGGCAGCCTGATGACCTTTGGCATGAACCTGATCCTGATGGCCTTCTCCGCTACGGCAGTGGCGGTGTTCGGCGTCTACTTCAAGCTGCAAAGCTTTGTGTTTATGCCCATTTTCGGCCTGAACAACGGCATGGTGCCCATCATCAGCTACAACTATGGTGCCCGCAGACCGAACCGTGTGAAAAAGACCATCAAGCTGGCGGTGTGCTACGCCGAAGGCATCATGCTGGCAGGCTTCTGCATCTTCCAGTTCGCGCCCCGGCAGGTGTTGAGCATCTTTGCCGCCAGCGACGCCATGCTGGCTATCGGCATCCCGGCCATGCGCATCATCTGCCTGCATTTCCTGCTGGCGGGCGTCAGCATCGTGCTCAGCTCGGTCTTTCAGGCGCTGGGCAACGGCGTCTTTAGCCTCATCGTTTCGGTCTGCCGCCAGCTGTTCGTGCTGCTGCCGGCAGCGTGGCTGCTGGCACAGACCGGCAGCGTCAACAATGTCTGGTGGGCCTTCCTCATTGCGGAATTTGTCAGCATCCTGATGAGTCTGGCCTTCTATGCCCGTATCAACAAGACCACCATCGCACCCCTGTACCACTGACCCGGGTGCGGGCAGCGGCCCTGCAAACGAAAGGAACGTGATCTCTATGGTAAAAAAGCTGAAGTGGAACCTGATCCTCATGAGCCTGCTGTATGTCGGGCTGGGCATTTTTCTGGTCATGAAGCCCGGCACGGCGCTGAACATCGTCTGCTACGCGCTGGGCGGCGTGGTGCTGGCCTGCGCAGCGGTGCAGCTGATCCGCTACTTTGTGGTGGAGCGCGGGGTGTTCCAGAGCCAGCTTACCCTGATCTCCGGCCTTATCTGCCTTGCACTGGGTGTTTTTCTGCTGCTGCGCAGCGATATCGTGGTAAGTATCCTGCCCATCGTGTTCGGCCTGTTCGTCATCTTTGACGCCATTGGCCGGGTGCAGAACGCCTTGGACCTGCGCCGCTGCGGCTACGACAGCTGGAAAGGCTTTCTGCTGCTGCCGGTGCTCAGCGTGGTGCTGGGCGTCATCCTGATCGCAAACCCCTTCGGCGCCATGGAAACGCTGGTGATGGCCATCGGCGTCATCCTGATCGTGGAGGGTGCCATCAACCTGCTCAGCGCTCTGTACACCGTGTTGGCGGTGCGCCGCTTTGCCAAGCTGCACCCGGAGACCCAGTCTGTGCTGGAATCCATCACCGGTGAGGATCTGAACGGCGACGGCGTTGTCGCCCCGGACGTGACCCGCACCGATGCAGAAGCTACCGCCGTGGAACTGGACCATGTGGACGAGAGTGCCACCGTGGAGCAGGAGGAGCGGGAGTAAAGAATAAACCCTCTCAGTCAACGCCGTCAGGCGTTGACTGAGAGGATTCTACACCAATTATATTATCAAGAAAAGGAAAAAGGAACAAAATCATGGAAAAGTACGATCTGATCATTGTGGGTGCGGGCCCTGCCGGCATCTTCACCGCTGTGGAGCTGCTGCGCCACGGCAGCAAAAAGAAGATGCTGCTGGTGGAAAAGGGCAAGCCGGTGGAAAAGCGCCACTGCCCCAAGGCAGAGGTGGGCCACTGCGTCAACTGCCGTCCCACCTGCGCCATCACCACCGGCTTTTCCGGTGCGGGCGCGTTCTCGGACGGCAAGCTGAGCCTTTCCTACGAGGTGGGCGGCGACCTGCCCACCCTCATCGGGGAGGAGTTTGCGCAGGAACTCATCGACTACACCGATAAGATCTATCTGGAGTTCGGCGCAGACCCCCATGTGGAGGGCATCTACACCGGTGAGGACATCAAGGAGATCCGCAAAAACGCCATCCACGCAGGCCTGAAGCTGGTGGACTGCCCCATCCGCCATCTGGGTACCGAGAAGGCACAGGAGCTGTATCTGGCCATCCAGAACTATCTGGCAGACAACGGCGTGGAGATGCGCTTCAATACCGAGTGCGAAAACATCATTCTGGAAGAGGAAGGCTGCAAGGGCGTGCTGCTGAAGGATGGCGACAGCCTGCTGCCCGTGTATGCGGACGAGGTGGTCATCGGCACCGGACGCCGCGGCGCAGACTGGCTGGAAAAGCTCTGCGCAGAGCACCACATCGCCCATAAGCCCGGCACGGTGGACATCGGCGTGCGTGTGGAGTGCCGCAATGAGGTGATGGAAAAGGTGAACAAGGTGCTGTATGAGTCCAAGCTCATCGGCTACCCGAAGCCGTGGAAGAACAAGGTGCGCACCTTCTGCCAGAATCCCGGCGGCTTTGTGGCGCAGGAGAACTACGACAACGACCTTGCGGTGGTCAACGGCCACAGCTTTAAGGAAAAGAAGAGCCCGAACACCAACCTTGCCATTCTGGTGTCCCACAACTTTACCGAGCCCTTTAACCAGCCCATCGCCTACGCCCAGAAGGTGGGCGAGCTGACCAATATGCTGGGCGCAGGCCACATCATGGTGCAGCGCTACGGCGATATTCTGGACGGCAAGCGCACTTGGCAGAAGGAACTGGCACAGTCCAACGTGAAGCCCACGTTGAAGGATGCCGTGGCCGGTGATATCACCGCCGCCATGCCCTACCGCGCCATGACCAATATCATCGAGTTCATCAAGATGCTGGATATGGTCGTGCCCGGCTTTGCCGCCAACGAGACCCTGCTGTACAGCCCGGAGCTGAAGTTCTACTCCAACAAGGTGAAGATGGACGAGAACCTCGACACCAACATCCAGGGTCTGCACTGCCTGGGCGATTCCTCCGGCTGGACGCGCGGACTGATGATGGCTTCGGTCATGGGCGTGCTCATGGGCCGCAAGCTGGCTGAAAAAGAAGGCTGCTGAAAACGATTTGAAATGGCCGCCGCGTGCGCTTTGGCCATGCTCCAAGGAATTTGATTTTTTATTTCAGTGCCCCGGAGCGTCTGCGGACGCTCCGGGGCACCCTTTTCACAGAGAGTTTTTTGCAAAAAAATAGCGGAACACCCGCAGGGTGTTCCGCTATTTTGCATTTAAAATTAGCCCTCGATGAGCTCCACAGTGGCCATCTTGACGGGGGTGGTGGGCTTGTCGTTCCAGTCGGTGCGGACAGCAGCGATCTTATCCACAACGTCCATGCCGGCAACCACCTTGCCGAAGGCGGCGTACTGGCCGTCCAGATGAGGTGCATCCTGATGCATGATGAAGAACTGGCTGCCTGCGCTGTTGGGGTTCATGCTGCGAGCCATGCTGATCACACCGCGGGTGTGCTTGAGGGGGTTGTTCACGCCGTTAGCGGCAAACTCGCCCTTGATGTTCCAGCCCGGGCCGCCGGTGCCGGTGCCCAGCGGGCAGCCACCCTGGATCATAAAGCCGGGGATGACACGGTGGAAGGTCAAGCCGTTGTAAAAGCCTTCCTTGACCAGCTTTTTGAAATTCTCACAGGTGATGGGGGCAACTTCCTCGTTCAGCTCGATGTCGATGATGCCGCCGTCTTCCATAGTAATGCGAACCATAACGCTACAATACTCCTTTTGTGTTGACCCCGCAGCGGGGGTGTTGGTGGGCAGAAATGCCTGCCCGGATATCCCTTATAGTATACCATAGGTTTTGCCCGTTGCAACGATGCAGATGCAACGTTTTTGTGAATTATCTGCCCCAATAGGCTAAAAATACGCGCCGCAACCGGAGTTTGCGCTCTGGTTGGTGGACGCAACCGGGCTTTTGTGCTAGAATCGTGCCACAAAAACCACAAGAGAAAGCTTCCAAAGGAGGAAACGAATATGAAAAGTGATTTTCTGACCAACCTATTTTTCAGAGCGCTCCAGACGGTGAGCATCGCGACGATGCTCGTGCGGCTGCTGCTGCCGGTGGCCATCGTGGCTGCACTCTATCTGCTTTGGCGCATTGCCCGCAATCTGGAAAAGCCGCCGAAACTTACAGAAGAAGTCAAGATCGTGCGCAAGTCGCTTTCCGAGATGCTCAAGGAGAACCGCACCCGCTGCAAGATGACGCAGGAGTTTGTGGCTGAGACTATCGGCGTAAGCCGTCAGGCGGTGTCCAAGTGGGAGAACGGCACCTCGGAGCCGAACACCTCCAACCTGATGGCACTGGCAAGGCTGTACGGCATCCCGGCAGAGGATCTGCTCAAGGGCGTGGAAAGCGCACTGGAAGCACAGGAAAAATGATTACAACTCCCCCTGCAGCTCCACCATATCCGCCCAGAAGCGCTTGGGGCAATGGGTCATGCGGCCTTTTTCGTTGTGGCGCGCTTTGATTTCCAGCGTTTTGTAGAACTGCGTCCACAGCGCCTGAAACTGCTGCTCCCGCGCACTGGGCGGCGGCAGCTCCAAGGGCGCTGCCAGCTCCAGCAGCCGGGTGCTGCGCCCCTCGTGCAGCAGCACCGCCTGATGGACGGCATCATAGATCATGAAGTCCTCCTCCGGGAAGCGTCCGCAGAAGTGTGGGCGCAGCAGGGGGAGGATATAATTTTTGGGGTGGATGACCGCGCCCAGCATGCCATCGTGCTCCTCGAACCGCACAAAGCCCTGAAACTTGTCTACTTCCCAGTCCAGACTTTTTTTCATGGCGTAGAGGGGCGCGACCACCGGATGCCCCTCCCGTTTGACTGTGCCCGGGCCCAGCGCAAAGGCCAGATGCAGAAAGCGGAGCAACAGCAGCTCCTTGTCCTCCTGTCCGGAAAGAAAATCCCGGCTGACGAGGTACTCGGTCTCTGCGCCCAGCTTTTTGCCAAAGCTGGCGAACACCCGCCGGGCAACGGCGGGATCGGTGGCAATGTCCTTGACCGGGTAGAGGGTGGCCGTTTCCCGCTGGGGCGTCCACACCGCAAAGGGGAGTTCGTGCTGGGCAAAGCTTTCGTACACGCAGCACAGAAAGCCCTCAAAGCTGCCGTCGTACAGGTAGACCACGTCGGCATCGTGCAGCTTGCGTGCCCCCTTGGGATTTACAGCGCCTTGGCAAGACATTGCACGGCCTCCTCCCTTACCATGCGGACAGCCGTCCGGGGCGGCACGCCCTGCCAGATGAGGTTGTCCACGGCGGGCGGGCTGAACAGGCTCAGCTGCTCGCAGCTGCCGCTGAATACGTTGGGGTCGATGAGCGCCCGGGTAATGCGCTCCCGCCCGGCACTGCCGCGCCCCGGGTGCGCCCCGGAAAAGCCCCGGCAGGTGATGAAGTACTGCGCCCGCTTGAGTACCACACCCATGCGTTTCAGCTCGTCCAGCCCCAGCGCCGCCTGCTTGCGGGCGTGCCAGATGCGCCGGGCGCTTTTGGGGCCGATGCCCGGCACCCGCAGCAGCATCTCGAAGGGGGCGCGGTTCACATCCACCGGGAACAGCCCGTAGTGCTGCACCGCCCAGTTGCATTTGGGGTCCAGATAGGGGTTGAAGTTGGGGTTGTCTTTATCTAAAATTTCGTCCGCCTCGAACTGGTAGAACCGCAGCAGCCAGTCTGCCTGATACAGCCGGTGCTCCCGCAGAAGGGGCGGCTTGGTGTCCAGTGCGGGCAGGCGGGTGTCCTCGGCTACCGGGATGTAAGCAGAGTAGAACACCCGTTTCAGCCCGTACTTCTGGTACATCCCCTCGGTCAGTTTTAAGATGTGGTAGTCCGTCTCCGGCGAAGCACCCATGATCATCTGGGTGCTCTGCCCGGCGGGGGCAAACTTGGGCGCGTGGCGGTAAAGGGTAAGTTCCTCCCGGCTGGCAGCGCCGGATACCGCGATCTGCTTCATGGGGCGGAAGATGGAATGCCGCCCCTTGTCCGGGGCCAGCAGGTTCAGGCTGCGCTCGCTGGGCAGTTCCACGTTCACGCTCAGACGGTCGGCCAGATACCCCAGCTGCTGCAAAAGTTCCGGGCTTGTGCCCGGGATGGCCTTGGCGTGGATGTAGCCCCCAAAGCGGTATTCGCCCCGCAGCAGCCGCAGCACCGCCAGCATCCGCTCGGTGGTGTAGTCCGGGGTGCCCAGCACCGCACTGGACAAAAACAGACCCTCGATATAGTTGCGGCGGTAGAACTCCATGGTCAGCTCTGCCAGCTCCCGGGGTGCAAAGGTGGCGCGGGGGATATCGTTGGAGCGGCGGTTGACGCAGTAGCCGCAGTCAAAGGAGCAGCAGTTGGTCATGAGTACCTTGAGCAGGCTGACGCAGCGGCCATCGGCGGTAAAGGCGTGGCAGCAGCCCGGGGCATAGCAGCTGCCCACCGTGCCCGGGCGCGCGGTGCGGGACGCCCCGCTGGAAGTGCAGGCAACGTCATATTTGGCGCTGTCCGCCAGAATGGTCAGCTTGTCCATCAGGGTCTGTTCCATGCAGAATGCACCTCCATAGGGGATAAAACCGGGAAAAAGGGTCAAAAAATAAAGCCATGCGCAAAATAGCAGATGGCTTTATGAAGATAGGGGAAGCCTTCAGCAGCGAAATTTTAAATCGCCCGGCTTACCACTTGGCTTTGGTCTCTACCACGCGGCCTGCAATGTGCAGGTGGTTCAGGTCCTCGCCCCTGATGACCATTTCATGATAGGCGGGGTTGAAGGGCTGCAGCACCACGCAGTTGCCGCGCTGGATGTAGCGCTTCAGGGTGCCCTCGCCCTCGTCGCCGTAGATCAGTACGCCCAGATCGCCGTTTTCCAGCGTGTCCTGCTTGTGCACCAGCGCAAGGTCGCCATCCTGAATGCGGGGCTCCATGCTGTCGCCGCGCACCACCAGATAAAAATAGTTGGAGGGATCCTTTACGCGGGCGTACTCCTGCCCGTAGTCCTCTTCAAAGGCCAGTGCGCCGTAACCGGCCTTCACCGTGCCGATGACCGGGATCAGGCTCTCGGTGTAGCTGCCGAAAAAGCGCTCCTCGGGGGCAGAAACGTTGCTGACCGGGCGGTACAGCCCCAGCAGATAGTCCGCCGTGGTGTTCAACAGTTCCGCAATGCGGGCCACGGTGGAGGGATCGGGGGAGGACTTGCCGCTTTCCCACTTGCCGACAGCCTGCTGGGTGACCCCCAGTCTGGAGGCAAGCTCCGCTTGGCTGACGCCCTGCTTTTTGCGGCACTGCTTCAATAGCTCTGAAAACGACATGATGATGCTCCTTTTCCCAATGGGTGGTTTATGTTGGTTTTATTATACAACAAAAGGATGTTTCTGTAAAGAGAAAATCCAAAAAAACTTCGAATAAAGGTTGTGATAAATGCGCCTGCTGTGCAGCTATCGTACAGAAAAAAGAAAAATTTGCATAAGGGCTTGACAGAACGGCGCAAATCTGGTAAAGTAAATAGGCATTCGACACGGCGTAACGCGAGTGTCCACAAGGAGAGATGTCCGAGTGGTTTAAGGAAGCAGTCTTGAAAACTGCCGTACGGCAACGTACCGTGGGTTCGAATCCCACTCTCTCCGCCATTTTTTATTGAATAAGTGTAACACACTTTGCTCTGGAGTAGTACTCAAGAGGCCGAAGAGGCGCCCCTGCTAAGGGCGTAGGTCGTCTAAACAACGGCGCGAGGGTTCAAATCCCTCCTACTCCGCCAAGAAAATCCCTCGTAGTTTCGTGAAAACTGCGGGGGATTTTCCTTTTGGCGACCCTTTCCATAAAAAAATACAATGCCGGACAGCCCGCAGACTGTCCGGCATTGCGCTATTTATCGGTAAAATTACAGCAGCAGGTTCGTGATGCCTGCCAGCACCAGCAGGTGCACCGGGTAGAACCAGTAAAAGGCCTTCTTTTGCAGCGGACTGCACGCGCCGCGCTGCCCGTTATAGAACCAGACCAGCACAAAGGCCAGCGGGGCGGTGAGCTCGAACATAAACAGCAGCGCGCCCGCAAGGCACTGCCACTTGCGGTTTGTGCGGGTGAGGTACAGCGCGCAGATGATGATCACGCCGATGGCGTTGTAGTCGGTATTGGCAGCCAGCGCCAGTGCGGCGCACCCGCCCGCCCACACAAGCCCCTGCCAGCCGGGCAGGCCGTTTTCCTTTTTAAAGCGCTTGAGCCCTGCCATAGCCAGCACGCCCAGCGCCAGCGTCCAGTAAACGTTCTGCGCACTGAAGTCAAAGGGGGTGCGGAAGAACGCAAGGTCAAAGGGTACCTCGCTCAGAAGGCCGAACAGCACCAGCCGCCCAAGGTAGCCTTTGACGTTGTGGGTGTGCACAAAGCCCTCCACCAGCAAAAAGCAGAACAGGGGAAAGGCCAGCCGCCCGGTAAAGCGCAGCACCATGTCCAGTCGGTACAGCGGGTAGGCGGAAAGGGTGTCCTGCGAGAGGGTGCCGGCGTCCAGCCCGGGCGTAAGGATGCCTGCCTCGATGCAGGACGCGCCGATATGGTCCACCAGCATGGTAATGCAGGCAATGGTTTTAAGAGCAGTGCCGCTGAAAGTGCGGCGCGGGGAAAGTGCGGTCATAAAAAATACCTCGTTCAGGTCGTTAAAAATCGTTACAGGAACTATAACGGAGGAAAGGCGGCATTTCCTGCAAAAATCGCGGCAAAATCTGCACAGAACGTGCAAAAATCGGGGCAAAATGCTTGACAGAAAAGGCGCGGGATAGTACAATCAAGAAGATAATTGAACTATCTCAAATGAAAGATGAAAAAGATTCACAGAGAATCGGGCGTCTCCGAACCAGGAAAGACGGAAGGAGGCTTTGGGCATGACGCTTTTTTCCTACGAAATTTTTGATGCCGTGGCCCGGCAGGGCAGCTTCAACAAAGCGGCACAGCAGCTGCACCTGACCCCCTCGGCCATCAGTCACGCCATTGCCGTAATGGAGGAGGAGCTGGGCTTTGCCCTGTTCAACCGCGGCAAAAACGGCGTATCTATGACCAGTTACGGCGCTTCCCTGTATCCTTCTATCCGCGATGTGCTCAACAGTGACGAGGCGCTGAAGCAGAGCATTGCCCGCCTGAACGGCTTGGAAAAGGGCAAGGTAAAGCTGGGTGTATTCAACTCGGTGTGCGCCTCGCTGCTGCCCGGACTGCTGAAAAGCTTTGCGGCGCATTATCCGCAGATCGAGATCGAAGTATATCAGGGCACCTACGATGATGTCAAGGAATGGCTGCGCACCGGTCAGGTGGATATCGCCTTCCTGTCCTCCACCTGTCGGGAGGAATTCAACCTCACTGAGCTGTTCCGGGAGCCGCTGCTGTGCATCGTGCCGCAGGACTGGCCGGAGCCGCAGGACGGCGTGATGACCCCGGCGCTGATGAACGGCCAGAGCTTTGTGGTGCAGTGCGACGCCACCGACGCCGAAATGCGCCAGTTCCTCAAGAAATACAAGATCGGCACCGAGCGCCGCTGCCACGTCATCGACGACCAGTCCAACATCGCCATGGTGGAGGCCGGGCTTGGTATCTCCATCATGCCGCAGATGCTGCTGCGGGACTGCAAAGCCGCCGTCAAGGTGTACCCCATCGAGCCGGAGGAGTACCGCGTGGTGGGCTTGGCCGTGCAGCGCCCAGCCTCCATGGCTCCCGCCGTGGAGCAGATGTTCAACCACATCGTGGAGTACTGCCACGAACTGGATCTTTCGCTGTAATAAAGAATATTATGGTATCTGTCAACCGGGAAGTTCTGCGGAGCTTCCCGGTTGATTTTTTACAGAGAGTGTAGAGAAAAAGCGGCAGTTACAGCGCTGCGGGGTAGGAGGTGGTAGCCGAGGGATGTTCTCTTTTGACACCAAAAGAGAAGAAAAGTGCGGCGGTGCCTGCAAGGCATGAAAGCCCCAGTGGGGCTTTCAAGTCGCAGACCGGTTTGCGCAGCAAATGCTGTGCGTTCAGCACAGCAAGGTCACAGCGATTTCGACGCGCTGGAGCCACGAAAAAGGGGCTGCTCGCCCCTTTTAACCCCAAAGAGGAGGGCTACACCGGAAAAAACTGAAGATTCACGCCTGTTCGGCGTGAAGATCTTTTAACCGTTTTTTCCGGCTCCGCCGATTTGCAGCCCCTCAGTCGCTGCGCGACAGCTCCCCCAAGGGGGAGCGGCTGCGCTCGCCAGCTTTGCGGTTTAGCCGGAAACTGTACCACCATGCCAAAGGCTCCCTCCCAGAGGGAGCTGGCAAAGCCGCAGGCTTTGACTGAGGGAGTTCACACCCCCTTTATGACAGAATTATGAATCTTTATAAACATTTTTGCAAAGGGCTTGACAGCAGGGCAAAAACGATTATAATGGTCTTAGCACTCAGGAACAAGGAGTGCTAAACAAACAAAAGCAATACAAAAAGGAGGCAGGCGCTATGACGATGGATGCACGCAAGCAACGGGTCTTGCAGGCGATCGTGGCGCTGTATGGCCTTGAGGGCGAGCCGGTGGGCAGCAGCGTGCTGGCAAACTACTTTGATATGGCAGTGTCCAGCGCAACGCTGCGCAACGAGATGGCGGCGCTGACAAAGCTGGGCCTGCTGGAGCAGCCCCACACCAGCGCAGGGCGTGTGCCCAGCGCCAAGGGCTACCGGTATTATCTGGACAACCTGCTGACCGACGATCAGCCGCTGGACCGCGTTACCCGCGCCCGGGTGGATGCGGTGTTCGCCAGCCTTGACCACGAGCCGGAAAAGCTGGCACAGGGCGCTGCCAAGGCGCTGGCCGCCATCAGCGGCTGCACCGCCGCCGTCAGCACCCCCTGCGCCGAGGATCTGTGCATCGCCCATTACGAGGTGGTGCAGGTGGGCCGCAGCGCAGCCGCTGTGCTGGCCGTGACCACTGCCGGTTACGTCCGCACCCGGGTGGCGCGGGTACGCACCGGGCTTTCCCGGGAAAATGCAGCTGCCCTTGCGGCGCTGCTCAACCGCAACCTTACCTTTGTGGCGCCGGTGGATCTTTCCACCCGGATGCTCAGCGAGCTGTGCAGCCAGATCGCACCGGAACTTGTGCCGGTGGTCAGCGCCGCAGCCGCAATTTTGCAGGACAGCGTAAAGCCCCATGTATTTCTGGGCGGCGAACAGTACCTGTTGGACTGGCCGCAGCTGGACGGCCGGGTGGGTGATATCCTTACCCTGCTGAACGACGAAGAACAGGCCGCAGACCTGATCGCACCCCCGGAAAACCGCAGCGAAAGCGTGCTGCTGGGCGAGGATCTGGAACCGCAGATCCCCGGGCTGTGCATCGTGAGCGACCGGTATCTGGTAGGCGGCGGGCTGTGGGGCTCCATTGCCCTGATCGGCCCCACCCGGATGCCCTTCCAGAAGCTGATGCCCCTGCTGCACGAGTTTGCAGACCAGCTGGGCGAGGGCATGAGCGGCAAACGAAAAGACACCCCGCAGGCTGCCGTACCACGGCGGACTGTGATCTATAAGGAGGATCTGGAATGAGCGAAGAAGCAAAGAACACGGTGCCCGAGACCGAGCAGCCGGAGACTGCCCCCGAGGAAAAGACCGCTGCCGCAGCGCCCGAACAGGCTGCTGCCGAGGCTGCCGCTACCGAAGAGGACAAGAAGAAGGACGGCGGCTGGTTCAACAAGAAGGCCCGGGAGATGGAAGCCATTAAGGCAAAGCTGGATGCAGCGGAAAAGAACGCTGCACAGGCCAAGGATCAGCTGCTGCGCATGGCTGCCGAGTACGACAACTACCGCAAGCGCTCCACCCGCGAGGCCGACCAGAAGTTTGGCGACGGTGTTTCCCATGCAGTGGAAAAGATCATCCCCATTCTGGATACGCTGAATATGGCTGCCAACGCCCCCACCACCGATGAGAATTACAAAAAGGGCGTGGTCATGACGCTGGATAAGGCGGCAAAGGCACTGGAAGCCCTCCATGTGGAGGAGATCGAGGTGCTGGGCAAGCCCTTTGACCCCAACTTTATGAATGCTGTGCAGCAGATCCCCGCCCCGGACGGGCAGGAGAGCGGCACGGTGGTCACCGTTTTCCAGAAGGGTTACAAGCTGGGTGACAAGATCATCCGCCATGCAACCGTTGTGGTGGCCGAATAAACAAGCCGAACCTCCCGCAAGGGAGTTTGCAATAACATCCGCTTGACATCATCATAAGCATCATATAAACAAGATTTGTTCTTTCGAGAGGAGACATCATTATGAGTAAGATTATTGGTATCGACCTTGGTACTACCAACAGCTGCGTAGCTGTTATGGAGGGCGGCGAGCCCGTTGTCATCGCCAACTCTGAGGGCGCCCGCACCACCCCGTCCGTTGTCGGCTTCACCAAGACCGGCGACCGTCTGGTAGGTCAGGTTGCAAAGCGTCAGGCTATCACCAACCCCGACAACACCGTTTCTTCCATCAAGCGTCAGATGGGCACCGACCACAAGGTGACCCTGAACGGCAAGGAGTACACTCCCCAGCAGGTCAGCGCTATGATCCTGCAGAAGCTGAAGGCTGACGCCGAGGCTTATCTGGGCGAGACCGTCACCGAGGCCGTCATCACTGTGCCTGCCTACTTCAACGACAGCCAGCGTCAGGCCACCAAGGACGCAGGCACCATTGCAGGTCTGAACGTCCGCCGTATCATCAACGAGCCCACCGCAGCTGCTCTGGCTTACGGTGTGGATAAAGAGGACGACCAGAAGATCATGGTCTACGATCTGGGCGGCGGCACCTTCGATGTGTCCATCATCGAGATGGGCGATGGCGTTACCGAAGTTCTGGCCACCAACGGCGATACCCATCTGGGCGGCGATGACTTCGACCAGCGCATCATCGACTGGATGGCAGACGCTTTCCAGACCGAGAACGGCATCGACCTGCGCAAGGACAAGATGGCTGCACAGCGCTTGAAGGAAGCTGCCGAGAAGGCTAAGATCGAGCTGTCCAGCGCAATGAGCAGCCAGATCAACCTGCCCTTCATCACCGCTGATGCTACCGGCCCCAAGCACTTGGATATGACCCTGACCCGCGCAAAGTTCAACGAGCTGACCGCTGATCTGGTCGATCGCACCATGACCCCCGTGCGCAAGGCTCTGCAGGATGCAGGTCTGCGCGCTTCCGACCTGAAGAAGGTCCTGATGGTCGGTGGTTCTACTCGTATCCCCGCTGTCTACGATGCCGTGAAGAAGGAACTGAACTGCGAGCCCTTCAAGGGCATCAACCCCGATGAGTGCGTGGCTGTCGGTGCTGCTATTCAGGGCGGCGTTCTGAACGGCGAGAAGAAGGGTCTGCTGCTGCTGGATGTCACCCCGCTGAGCCTCGGCATTGAGACTCTGGGCGGCGTGTGCACCAAGATCATCGACCGCAACACCACCATCCCCACCCACAAGAGCCAGGTGTTCTCCACCGCAGCCGATAACCAGCCCTCTGTTGAGGTCAACGTGCTGCAGGGCGAGCGTGAGTTTGCCCGCGACAACAAGAGTCTGGGTGTGTTCCATCTGGACGGTATTGCTCCGGCTCCCCGTGGCGTGCCTCAGATCGAAGTTACCTTCGATATCGATGCCAACGGCATCGTGAAGGTCAGCGCTAAGGATCTGGGCACCGGCAAGGAGCAGAACATCACCATCACCGCTTCCACCAATATGTCCAAGGAGGACATCGACAAGGCTGTGAAGGAAGCTGAGCAGTTTGCTGCCGACGATAAGAAGAAGCGTGAAGAGGTCGATATCCGCAACGGTGCCGACCAGATGGTGTTCCAGACCGAGAAGATGCTGAAGGAGAACGGCGACAAGCTGCCCGCAGACGTGAAGAGCGATGCCGAGGCAAAGCTTGCTGACCTGAAGACCGCTGTCCAGTCCGGCAACGTGGACGATATCAAGGCAAAGCAGGAAGCCCTGAGCCAGGTGTTCGAGAAGATGTATCAGGCAGCCGCTGCCGCACAGCAGGCCGCCGGTGCACAGCCCGGTGCTGACGCAGGCGCAACTAACGAAAAGCCCAACGATGACGGCGTTGTGGATGCCGACTTCAAGGAAGTCTAAGTCTGACACAAAGCGCTGTGTCCGGCCAAACCGGCGGGCACACGCGCAATAGAGCAAAAGCCGCTCCGGTTTAGGCCGGAGCGGCTCTTGCTGGTTTATAGAATGTAAACCCTCTCAGTCATTGCTTCGCAATGCCAGCTCTCCCGATGGGCGAGCTTTTGGCGGTGAGGACAAGTTTCCCTTCTCGGTCTAAGCTCCCCCCTCGGGGGAGCTGGCGCGTCAGCGCCTGAGAGGGTTTCGGCGGAGACAGACCGTGACGGGAGAGGTTGGAGAGGTGAGTGGATATGGCACAGGAAAAGCGTGATTATTACGAAGTGCTGGGGGTATCCAAGGGCGCAAGCGATGCCGAGATCAAAAAGGCATACCGCAAGCTTGCCATGAAGTACCACCCGGACTATAACCCCGGCGATAAGGACGCCGAGGCAAAGTTCAAGGAGATCAACGAAGCAAACGAGGTGCTTTCGGACCCGAAAAAGCGCCAGCTGTACGACCAGTACGGCTTTGCCGGTGTTGACCCCACTTATGCAGCACAGAACGGCGGCGGCCCCGGCGGCTTTGGCGGTTTTGGCGGCGACGGCGTGGATCTGGGCGACATTTTTGGCGATATCTTCGGCGGTGGCTTTGGCGGCTTCGGCGGCTCGTCCCGTCAGGCAAACCCCAACGCCCCCCGCAAGGGGCAGGACATCCGGGTGCGCATCACCCTGAGTTTTGACGAGGCCGTGCACGGCTGCAAGAAGAACATTACCATCACCCGCCAGCAGGAGTGTACTGAGTGCCACGGCTCCGGCTGTGCCGCCGGTACCAGCCCCGAGACCTGCCCGGACTGCGGCGGACGCGGCTTTGTCATCCGCCAGCAGCGCACCCCCTTTGGCGTGATGCAGACCCAGCAGCCCTGCTCCCGCTGCGGCGGCAAGGGCAAGCTGGTAAAGAACCCCTGCAAGGTCTGCCACGGCAGCGGCAAGGTGGCTACCAAAAAGACGCTGGAGGTGTCCATCCCCATGGGCATCGACGACGACCAGAGCTTTGCACTGCGCGGCATGGGCGATGCCGGTACCAACGGCGGCCCCGCCGGTGACGTCATCGTCATGGTCACCGTGCGCCCCAGCGAGGTGTTCCAGCGCGACGGCTACGATGTGTGGGTCACCGTGCCCATCACTTACAGTCAGGCTGTGCTGGGCGACAGCGTCACCGTGCCCTCCATTGACGGCAAGGTGGAGTACACCGTGCCCGAGGGCACCCAGAGCGGCACCACCTTCCGCCTGCGCGGCAAGGGCATCCAGTACCTGAACGGCCGTGGCCGCGGCGATATGTACGTCAAGTGCGAGGTGGAGATCCCCAAAAAGCTGAACAAGGCGCAGCGCGATGCCCTGAAGAAGTTTGAGGGCACTTTGAAAGAAGAAAACTACGAAAAGCGTAAGGGCTTCTTCAAAAAGCTGAAGGATATGTTCAACGCATAAGGTATGAAATCCCCTGAGCTGCCGGAAACAGCAGTTCAGGGGATTTTTGTTTTTTGCTGCAAATTTTACGTTGAATTTTACAACAAGATGCGTTATACTAAAACTGAAAGGAGTGGATAATATGCCGAATATTAAACCGATCTCTGATTTGCGAAATTATAACGAGGTATTGCGGGATGTGGAGGAAGGCTCGCCGGTCTTTCTGACCAAGAACGGCCGCGGAAAATATGCCATTGTGGAACTGCGTGATTATGAGAAAGCACAGGCAACGATCCGTCTGATGAGTGAGATCGCAAAAGGTCGCCGCTCCGGGGAAGAGAAAGGCTGTCTGACCAGTGAAGAAATGAGGGCGCATTTCCGTGCAAGAGCAAATGAAAAATAAGATCTTATACACAGACGAGGCACGCTGTGATTTGGATTCGATCTGGGATTATATTGCACTTGATCTGCAAAATCAGCAGGCGGCGGAAAGACTTGTCAATAAAATCATGGACAGAGTAGATCAGCTGGAAGATTTTGCGGAGAGCGGAATGCTGCTTTCATCCATATCGGAAGTAATAGGAGAAGAACGGTTCCTTGTATGCGAGAACTATTTGATTTTTTACCATACCGGAAAATCGGTGGTCACGGTCGACCGTGTACTCTATGGCCGCAGGGACTATCTGAGCGTGTTGTTTGATAAAACAAGGGAAGAACCTTTGGAAGAGGATTCTTTGCCGGAAGAATGAGCATAAAAACAGCGGAGGCGCTGCCCTTTCGGGCAGCGCCTCCGCCTGCTTTGTTCTTTGGTGTACTCCGAGCCGGTCTTATGAGATAAGATGGATCAGAGCAGGATGACTGCTGCGTTGATGACCAGACCGACACCAGAAGCGGTTGAAGTGACGAACCATGCAGCGCAGGCGAGGTCGCGGATGGTGTTGGCAGTGCTCTTCTCCATATCAGTAGCCAGAGCATCCAGACCCTTCTCCATCCAAGTGTTGGGGTTCTTACGGCGGTAGTCGCGGACAGCGGTCACGCCTTTGAACCAGCCGTACGGAGGAATCAGCCAGCACAGCAGAGCCTCAGACATGGTAGCATTGGCGCCGCCTTCGGTGTAGGTCATTTCCTCAGTGGACAGTACATTGTAGTACGCGGGCATCATCATTTTTTCCATAATAACACTCCTTTTGAAACAAAGCTATCCAAAACGGTGCATCCCAAAACGCACCGTTTTATCTGATTAAAAAGGTCAGCGCACAATCAGCAGAATGGCGCTCAGGGGAGCCAGCGCCACCACCATGGTGGTGGAAACGGCATCCCGCACAAAGTTGCCGGCGGATTTGCCCATATCGGCGGCAAGGGCATCGGTGGCGCGGCCCATCACGGTAAAGAAGTTGCCGTCCTTGTTGCCGTCCTGCTGCAACCATGTGCGTGCCTGCTTGATGCCCCAGATGTAGCTGGAGGCCAGCACCACAGCACCTACGACCGTTGCGGCAGTAGTGGCGAGACTGGCAGCATCATCCACTGCGCCGCCGCCGGTGGTATAGGTCATTTCTTCGTTGGAAAGTACCGCATAATCTGCGGGATAATTCATCTTTTTCATCATCAATACTCCTTTGTCAAAGGGAAATGCCGCATTGCATCCCGATCCCCCGGCGTCTATACCCAAAGGCTGATAGAGCATTGTTCTCTATATGGCCATTCTACAACAGTGGTCGGATTTTATCAAGGGGTTTTGGCACATCTGTGCAAAAACTGGCGGGACGCATGAAATTGCGGCTATAAATTTGTGAAAATAGACTGCAATAATTTAGGCTTTTGGCTGTTTAGCCCTGTACCCCGGCGCGGTAGAGGTAGGGGTCGCTCTTGAAGCTGTCAAAGTTGTACAGCACAAGGATCTGGTCGTAGCCGTTGTCGGCAATCAGCTTGTCCAAGCCGTAGTTGTAGTTGCGGAAGTCCACCACATCGATGTCGGCGTAGTTGGCGGTCAGGTAGGGTACAAAGCAGTTGGCGTAGCTGTCCTTGATGACAAGGATGCGCCCACTGCCGTTGCCCTGCACCCGGCTTAAACCGTTGTTGCCGTGCAGGAACATGGCGTATTTATCATAAACGGAGAGCTTATCTGTGTCGTACAGGCCGGTGGTCTGCCCCTCGGTGGGCTGACCTGCCGCCGTCACGTTCCATACCGTCAGGGTGTTGGCAAGGTCGTAGTAGGTGATCATGTCCGGCACGGCGTTCCATGTGCGCGCCTTGGCGTAGTGGGTGCCGTAAAAGCCGTCGGCAGTCAGCGCAGTGTGGGCGGCGGTGTCAAAGGGGGTAAGGCCAAGGGTCTGGCACAGCTGGCTGTAAGCGTAGTAGGCACCAAGGCTCGTCCAGTGGTGGTCGGTGCGGTAATAAATATACTCGCTCTTGTGGGCGGTAAGGGTGGGGCGCACGTCCACAAAGCTGCCGCCGGCCGCCTGCACCGCAGCGGAAAGCTGGTCAAGGTAGCCGTCCTCGTCCAGCAGAGGGGCGTTTGCGGGCACGTTCTCTTTATAGATATCGCTGGCAGCGGGTGCCACCAGTACATTCACCTTGCCCGGGTAGCGCTGGCACAGGCTGGTGAGCGCTGCGGTGTTTTTGGGCAGGGTGCGCTCCTCGCTGGAAAGCAGCCCGTAGGTGCGGGGGAACATCATGTGCTCCTTGCCCAGCAGGATGCCGCCGTTCTGCTGCTTTTGCAGCAGGGTGGTCTCCACCACGCTCTGCAGGCTGATCCACTGGTCGCGCCCCGCCACCTGATCCTTGACATATTTCGTGTAGGCGGTAAAGTAGCTGTTCAGCCCCTTGGCGGTGAACTGGGTCAGCGCCGGGCGCTGGCTCAGGGTAGTGTTCTCCAGCTCGCTGTAACTGCGGTCCGGGGTGACCATATCCAGCGCGAACAGCCCGATGAAAAACAGGCTGAACACCACCAGCACCGGATAGTGCAAAAGGGAGGAGGTCTTTTTCTCGTGTTTGGACATCTTCCCGCCTCCTTAAAAGTTAAAGTACAGGAACGGGCTGTTGGTGCTGCCCACCACATAGGCGGTGGAGACCACCAGCAGCGTCAGGATGGCGGCGCAGCGGGTGACCACGTTCTTGCGCAGCACATCCCACAGCTTTTCGATCAGCGGGGTGCAGCACACCACGCTTACCGCCAGCAGCACGCCGTAATTCCGCAGGAAATACAGCGGCGACACCCCGCCGGAGGGGATAAAGAGCTTCTGGAACAGCAGCCCGAAGGACACGCCAGTGTCGTTGCCCACGAACATCGCCCAGCCCACCACCACGAGGAACAGGGTGTAGAAATGCGGCCATACCCTGCCTTTTTTCAGGTAGGGCAGCAAAAACAGCTTTTCAGCCGCCAGCAGCACAAAGTAGTAAAGACCCCAGCAGATAAAGTTCCAGTTCGCGCCGTGCCAGATGCCGGTGAGCAGCTCCACGATGAACAGGTTCAGGATCTGCCGCTTGAGCCCCTTGCGGTTGCCGCCCAGCGGGATATACACATACTCCCGGAACCAGCCGGACAGGGTCATGTGCCAGCGCCGCCAGAACTCAGTGATGGAAGCGGAGATATAGGGATAGTTGAAGTTTGCGGGGAAGTCGAAGCCCAGCATCTTGCCCATGCCGATGCCCATGAGGGAGTAGCCGGAGAAATCGAAGTACAGCTGTAAGCTGTATGCGATGATGCCCAGCCACACCAGCGGGGTGGAAGCGTTTGCCAGACCCACAAAGGTGGTGGAGGGGCTGTCGGCTACCCCGATAATGTCTGTCCACAGCGCGCCCACGGCGTCCGCCAGCAGCACCTTTTTGGCAAGACCGAAGGTGAACAGGGTCATGCCCTCTTCAATCTGCTTTAAATTATAGCGGTGCTTGTAGACGTGCAGCTGGTCGGAGACGTCCCGGTACTTGACGATGGGCCCCGCGATGAGCTGCGGGAACATGACCACATAAGCGCCGAAATCGACGATGTTGCGCTCGGCTTTTACATCCCGGCGGTAGACGTCGATGGAGTAGGAAAGGGTCTGGAAGGTGTAGAAGCTGATGCCCAGCGGCAGGGTGCCGATGCCTTGAATTTCGGCAAAAGCGGTGCCCAGCAGGGCGTTGGCGCTGCGCAGCACAAAGTTTGCGTACTTGAAGTAGAACAGCATCCCTAAGCTGCCAATGAGCGCCACCAGCAGAAAGAAGCGGCGCAGCGCGGGCTTTGCATCAAAATGTTCGATGGCAAGGCCGCTGAGATAGTTGATGAGGATAAGCGCCACCATGACCGGGAAAAAGCGCACCTCGCCCCAGCAGTAGAACACCAGACTGCACAAAAACAGCACGGTGTTTTTCAGTTTTGCGGGGGCAAGATAGTACAGCGCCAGCGTGATGGGCAGAAAACGAAACAGGAAGATGATGGTGCTGAAAACCAAGGGGTCAGCCTCCTTTTTTACAAGTTTTGCGGGCAATAACGGTTTTTCCATCCCGGGTGCGGGAGGGCTTGACTGAAAAAAGCCGATGCCGCAGATGGCACCGGCTCAGAAGATCAGATTCAGCTGTTCAGGGCGCTGTCCACAGCACTGTTCAGGTCTGCGGAGCACTCGTTGGAGGCAATCACCATGACCACACGGTCGCCCTTGGAGGAGATGATGGCGTTTTCCACGTTGCTCTGTGCCTGTGCAAACTCGGCGTAGTTGCCGTAGAAAGCCACCTGATCCTGCTTGTAGCTCTCCAGCGCGGTCGCCACGTCCTGTGCCTTGCCGGAAGCAGCTTCCACCACCAGCACAAGGCCGGCATCGCCGTTGTCATTGCTCTTCACGCCCTTGTAGGCGGCTACGTCCTCCGCTTTCAGGCCGAAGTCGTACTCAATGTTCATGGCGGCGATCTCGAACTGGTTGGAGATGGGGTTGGCAGCCAGCAGGGTCTCCACGGCGCTGTCCAGATCGGCGGTGCCGTTTTCGGTGGCATCCGCCGCCGGAGAAGCTGCATCGGTGACCGGTGCAGAGGTGGCGGCGCTGGACACGGAGGACGGCGCGGAAGAAGCGCTGCCGCCGCAGCCGGTCAGGGCGACAGCCAGCACGGCACTGACGGCGATCACAGAGAGTTTTGTGCGGTTTATCATAAAATATTCCTTCTTTTGTTGAATTCGTTTGTCGGGGTGCGGGGCTGCACCGCGCACACGGGCAGACTGTATTTATCTTACCATAACGGCAGGTAAATTGCAACGCACCCCACAGGGTTTTCCGGCAGTTTTCATCGGATTTTAACCGGTCACGGTCTCCCCGGCGGCAATGCGCTGCAAAACGGCTACCGCGTCCTCCAGACACAGGCCGCTCTGGTTGAGCAGGGCGGCATTTTCCGCGCCCACATAGCGCCAGTGCCACGGTTCGTAGGTGATGCCGGTCACGCTTTCGGCTTCCTTGGGGTAGCGCAGGATAAAGCCGTACTGTTCCGCGTTCTCGCACAGCCAGCGAAAGGCGGCGGTGTCGGCAAAGCCGGTGTCAAGGGTGGTGTGCTCCGGGCTGTTCAGGTCGGCGGCAAGGCCGCAGTTGTGCTCCGAGCAGCCCGGCGGGTTGACGATGACAGCCGCCTTTTCCCGGGCGGCGGCTTCGCTCAGACCCTTATCACGGTAGTACTGGGTCTTGTTGTCGTACAGCTTTTTCTGGTAGCTGACGCTGCGGTAGCCGCTCTGCATCCGCACATCCACGCCGTCCTTGGCGGCAGCAGCCTGCATGGAGAGAAAGGCATCGGCGGCTTCAGTCTGCAAAGTCTTGTTGATAGCGGTGGCCGAGCCGCATTCCTTGGTCTCGACGGGGTAGTCCTCCGTTATCGGGTGGGTGCGGCTCACAAGGATCATGCGGGGGTCATCCAGGATGGCCTGCGCCTGTGCGGCGGTAAGGGTGCTCTGCTGCACGCCGTATTCGGCGGGCTGCGCAAGGCTCTCGGCGGGCAGCTCGGGCAGCTGCGGCACCGCAGCTTTGCGGGTGCAGGCGTAGGCAGTGCCGCCCGCCGCAAAACAGGCCAGCGCCGTCAGGCAGAGCAGACGGCGGGCGTGATGGTTGCGATGATGGGAAGAACGCATAGAACCTACCTTCTTTCACAAAAAAGGATAAGCACCCGCCGCCCCGGGCAGACTATCCGCAAAAGGGGGCGCGGGAAGATGAAGATGACAGCGCAGGAATACGCACGCCGGGTGCAGAAGGCCGGGCCGCACTCGCCGCTTTTGGCAGACTGCCTTTGGGCGTTCTGCGTGGGCGGCGGTATCTGCCTGCTGGGCGAAGGGCTGCGGCAGCTGTTTCTGCGGCAGGGCGCGGACGCCGAAGCGGCGGGCATCCTGACCAGCTGCACCTTGATCTTGCTCTCGGCGGTGCTGACCACGCTGGGCTGGTACCAGAAGCTGGCGGCAAAGGCCGGGGCGGGGTCGCTGGTGCCCATCACCGGCTTTGCCAACGCGGTGGTCAGTGCGGCCATCGAGTTCAAGGCCGAGGGCCGTGTACCGGGCACGGGAGCCAAGATGTTCCTCATCGCCGGGCCGGTCATCGTGTACGGCACGCTGGCGGCGGTGGTGTACGGTGTGGTGCTGTGGCTGCTGGGGGCTTCTGCCTTATAATACGGAACAGCCCCGCCGGATATTGCAGAGCCACAGCACCAGTATAGCACGTTCCGGGGCATTTTTTGCAGAAAGGGAGAAATTTTTTATGACAGAGCGCCGGGGCGATACCCTGTTGTTCCATACCCCGCCGGTCATCGCCGCACAGGCGGCGGCGGGCGGCAAAAAAGAGAGCGAGGGCCCGCTGGCAGCGGGCTTTGACGAACTGACCACCGACAATCGGCTGGGACAGTGCAGCTGGGAAGCCGCCGAAAAGCAGTTGCAGCTGCGGGCGGCGCGGCTCTGCCTGCAAAAGGCTGGCTTGCCCGCAGAGCAGGTGGACCTTGCGCTGGCGGGAGATCTGCAGGCGCAGTGCACCGCCTCCGGCTACGCGCTGCGGGAACTGGGCGTGCCCTTTGCGGGGCTGTTCGGGGCGTGCAGCACCATGGCGGAGGCGCTGGCGCTGGGCGCGGCACTGTGCAGCAGCGGGGCGGCGCAGAACCTGCTGGCGATGACTTCCAGCCATTTCTGCGCGGCAGAACGTCAGTTCCGCACCCCGCTGAGCTACGGCGCGGTGCGCACTCCTACCGCGCAGTGGACGGCCACCGCCGCCGGGTGCTGCCTGCTGCGTCCGGCAGGGCAGGGGGTGGGCGTTGCCGCCGCCACCCTTGGGCGGGTGCAGGATTATAACATCAAGGATATCAACAATATGGGCGCAGCCATGGCACCGGCAGCAGCTGCCACCCTGCTGCACTATCTTGCCGATACCCATGCAGAACTGCGGGATTTTGACTGCATCTACACCGGCGACCTTGGGCTGGTGGGCAGTCAGATGCTGCGGGAGCTGTTGGCAGCAGAGGGTCTGCTGCTGAAAAACCACGCGGACTGCGGCTGTCTGCTCTACGATGCCGGGGAGCAGCGGGTGAAAAGCGGCGGCTCGGGCGCGGGCTGCTGCGCCGCCGTGCTCTGTGGGCATATCCTGCCAAAGCTGCTGCGCCGTGGCAGCCGCCGGGTGCTGTTCATCGCCACCGGGGCACTGATGAGTCAGACTACCTTTTTGCAGAAGGAGAGCATCCCGGCGGTGGCGCACTTGGTAGAGCTGACCGCGCCGGAAAAGGAGAACTGAAATGAACTATCTGTGGGCATTTTTAATAGGCGGTGTCCTCTGCGCGGTGGGGCAGCTGTTCATCGACCTGACAAAGCTGACCCCGGCACGCATCCTCACCGGCTATGTGGTGGCGGGGGTGGTGCTCTCGGCGGTGGGGCTGTATGCGCCGCTGGCAGAGTTTGCCGGTGCGGGGGCGAGCGTGCCCCTGCTGGGCTTTGGGCATCTGCTGGCAAAGGGGGTGCGCACCGCCGTGGCGGAAAAGGGTGCCATCGGCATCCTGACCGGCGGGCTGACCGCGGCTTCTGCGGGCATCACCGCAAGCCTTGTCTGCGGCGTGGTATGCAGCCTTGTGGGCAAAAGCCACGACCAGAACTGATGTTTTGTCCGCGCTGCTTCGCCACATTTTGCGCCCGGCGGCTGGTAAACTGGGGGCAAAACGGAGGTGAGGCGCATGAAACACAGCGGACAGACCGTATTGTGGGAGCTGTGGGCGGCGCTGTGCCTGTGCACGGCGCTGGTGCTGCCGCCGGGCAGTCCGTGGCTGCACGAGCCGGCGCTTTTGTACCCGGGACTTTCGCTGGCGGCGGTGGTTCCCGCAGCGTGGGCGGTGTGGTGGGTGGTGGTGCCGCCGCAGCCGTTGCCGCCGGAGCAGCTGCTGGAACCGGTACAGCGGCAGAGCCTTGCCGCACTGTGCGGGACATAACAGCGAAAAAAACAAAAACCCCTGTGCCGGTTACCCGGTACAGAGGTTTTGTTCGTCAATCAAACTGCGCGATCAAGCGTTCTTGTTAGCACGCTTTGCCATACGGCTGATCTTGCGGCTGGCGGTGTTCTTCTTGATGACACCCTTAGCGCGAGCCTTGTCGATCGCGGAAACAGCAGCCAGGACGGTTGCGTCCTTGTCAGCGGCATTCGCATCGATGGCAGCGTCTGCCTTCTTGACGACTGTTTTCAGGTTGGTCTTAATGGCCTTGTTGTGAGCCTGCTCTGCAGCAGCCTGCACGACGCGGTCCTTCTGAGATTTGATGTTAGGCATTCGTTCCACCTCCTTGGCTACCTATAACAGCGCACCCTATGATACCATATTTCGCGTACCAGCGCAAGCGTTTTTTTGATTTTTGTTTGGAAAAGTTTTATTTTTCCCATACTTTCCGGCAAGAAAGCGGGCTTTTGCCCCAAAAAGGAACGGAGAGTGTGGAAAATGCGTACTACGGATATGGCCGACGAGCTGTTTTCAGCAGCGGCGCAGCCGCTGCCCGCAGGGGTGCGGTTGGCCACCGCCCGCCACGGCGGGGTCACGGTGACAAGGGTGGAGATCGCCCGCGAGGGACTCAGCCGCCCCCGGGGCAGGTATGTCACGCTGGAAATGCCCAGTGTCAGCGTGCTGGACGAGCGGGACGCCGCCGTCATCGAGGTGTGCGCCCGGGAGCTGCGCGCTCTGCTGCCGCCGGAAGGGCCGGTGCTGGTGCTGGGGGTGGGCAACCGCCGCATTACCGCCGATGCCCTTGGCCCGCGCACGGTGCAGCGCATCCTTGTCACCATGGGCGCGGGCACTGCCCCGCCGGTGCGGGGGCTGCGCCCGGTAGCAGCCGTTGCGCCCGGGGTGGCGGCAGCCACCGGGCTTTCCCTGCAGCAGCTGGCGGCGGCGCTGGTGGGGCAGCTGCGCCCGGCGGCGGTGGTCTGCGTGGACAGTCTCTGCTCCGCCGAGGGGCAGCGGCTGGGGCGCACGGTGCAGTTTTCGGACGCAGGACTTTACCCGGCGCAGGCCGACCACACCCGCCACCTGACCCGGGACACCTTAGGCGTGCCGGTGGTGGCGGCGGGCATCCCCACCTTGATGCAGGCGCAGGAGGGGGCAGACCTTGTGGTCACGCCCCGTGCGCTGGACAGCGTCATCGCCCACGGCGCGGCGCTGCTGGCGGGCAGCGTCAACCGCGCCTTGCAGCCCCGCCTTACCGTGCAGCAGCTCTGCTGGCTGACGGGGTGAAGAAAGGAGGTCTTGCCATGCGCAGCAGAGAGCCTTGGCGTCTGCCTGCGGGGCAGAGCAGGGCAGTGCCCTTTTTGCAGGCTGCGGTGCTGTTTGCAGCGCTGTGCATCTTTGCCCGCAGCGCCGCGCTGGTGCTGGCGGCCTTTCTGGCAGCGCCGGTGCCCGCCGCGCAGACTTTGCTGCATCTGGGGCAGCAGGCCGTGGAGAGCCGGGCAGCAGAATCGTCTGCGGAAAGCGCGGTGGAGGCTGCGTCTGTGCCGCCGGAGCAAGAAACTGCTGCTCCGGTACAGACTGGAGTGGAGCAGTATTTTGTGGCCTTGCAGCCGGACGAAGCCCGCCCTGCCGATGCAGGCGCGGTGACGGAGCAGCAATTCGGGCAGGGCAGCGGCGAAAAGTACATTCCCTGCGGTGCGGGCAGCATCAAGAATAACACCCGGCAGACGGCGGCAGACATTGCCGCCGAGGCGGCGCAGCCCCTGCCCTTTGCCATTGAAAAGGATAGCGCTGCGCCGCAGGTGCTCATCATGCACACCCACGCCACCGAGGACTACCGCCTTTCTGCCGGGTTGTGGTTCACCCCCGGGGACGGGGCGCGCAGCACCGACCGCAGCATCAATATGTGCGCGGTGGGGCGGGTGATGGCCGATACCCTCAACGCGGCGGGCATCTGCACCCTGCACGACGAGACCCTGAACGACTACCCCAGCTACACCGGCAGCTACGCCAACAGCCGGACGGTGGTGCAGCAGTATCTGGCGCAGTACCCCAGCATCAAGGTGGTGTTGGACGTCCACCGCGACGCCATCGAGCGGGAAAACGGTACCCGCTGCGCCCCGGTATGCACCATAGACGGACGGCAGGCGGCGCAGGTGATGATCATCTGCGGGTGCGACAACGGCACCAGCGTGCAGCTGCCCGCATGGCGGCAGAACCTGCGCTTTGCCGCTGCGTGGGAGCGCAGCATGGAAGCAAAATACCCCGGCTTTACCCGCCCAGTGCTGTTCAGCTACCGGTTCTATAATCAGGACCTGACCACCGGCAGTCTGCTGATCGAGATCGGCGGGCACGGCAACAACCTAAATGAGGCCCTGTACGCCGGATATCTGGCAGCACAGGGCCTCGCGGATGCACTATTAAGCTGAGGCAACACCGCACAATTCCCGCCTTACGGCTTAAGCACCACTCCGGCGGCTGCGGCACGGCATCTGCGTTGCCAAAATGCTCGATAATACACAAAGTATTATCTGTGCTTTTGGCTTAGCATCTGCCGCACCTCACTCGCCGTATCGGCACTTAGAATTATGCGGTATTGCCTTGAGGGTCAGCCGCCAAGGCTGGAGATCATGCTGCTCTTGGCAGACTGATAGTAACTCCATGCCTGATCGGCCACGGTCTCGGGCTGGTTATACTGCCGCAGCACGCTGCGCATCTCGCTGACCACCGAGGAGACGGCACTGTCATAGGTGCTCTCCACAGAGGAAAGATGGCTGTAGGCGATGCTGACCTTGTTGCCGAGGGTGCGCTGAGAAGCCGGCAGGGCGTGGTATTCATCCTTTGCGCTCTGGATGGCACTGCTGACATCCGACCGTGCAGAGGACTCCAGCGAGTACAGCTCGCTCATCAGCGACGAGATCTTGGCGTCGCACTCGGGGTTGGGCTCGGCGTAGACGTGACCGGAGTCCCCCGATGCGGAACCTTCCGCAGCGGTGGTCTCCCCGGCGCTCGGGGGAGAGGGGAACCAGTCGCCGAACAAAAACTCGTTGTACCCGGCAATGAATTCCTCTTTGGTGCAGCCGCTCAGCAAGGCGGCCAGTGCGCAGCTGACCACAGCGAGGGTCAGCAGACGGATGATGCGATGTGTGTGCTTCATGATCTCCTCCAGAATCTGTTTTTGCGGAATACCGCTTTTTTCCATTTTACCAGAGAAAAGGCGTTCTGACAAGAAAAAACACAGAATTTTCCCCGATGCCGCGCGGTAAGGTTGACAAAATGCCGCCAACGTGCTATTTTAAAACAACAAATGCAAGGAACGGGAAAAGTAGCGCGGGCCGTCCGGCCCAGAGAGTGCGGCACAGCTGAGAGCCGCGCCCGTGCGCCGCGTGAACGAACACCCGGGAGCAGCAAACTGAACACGGCAGTGCGTCTGCCGTTAAGTAGGTGCGCCGCAGGTCCAGCGTTACAGGGACAGCGCTTAAACAAAAGAGCGCGTGAGCGACCGGACACATCCGGTAATTCAGGTGGCACCGCGGACATTACAAGACAGCTTGTTCGCCCTGAACTTTCAGGGCAAAAGCTGTCTTTTTTGTTTATAAAGGAGAACTACTATGGAACGTACCGAGATCCTTTCGCTGTTCAAGAGCACCCCGGCGGACGGCACCGAGATCACCGTCTGCGGCTGGGCAAAGAACATCCGCGACTCCAAGAACATCGGCTTCATCGCCCTGTCGGACGGCGGCTGCTTCAAGACCCTGCAGGTCGTGCTGGAAGCCGGTAAGCTGGCAAACTACGATGAAGTCATCCACACCGGTCTGTACAGCAGCCTGCGCATCAAGGGCAAGCTGGTGCTCACCCCGCAGGCAAAGCAGCCCTTTGAGCTGAACGCCGAGAGCGTGGAGATTCTGGGCGACTGCCCCGCCGACGAGTACCCCCTGCAGAAAAAGAAGATGAGCATGGAGTATCTGCGCACCATGCCCACCCTGCGCCCCCGCACCAACACCTTCAACGCTGCTTTCCGCGTGCGCAGCGTGGCTGCCTACGCCATTCACAAGTTCTTCCAGGAGAACGGCTTTGTCTACGCCCACTCTCCGCTGATCACCGCCTCCGACTGCGAGGGTGCCGGCGAGATGTTCCGCGTGACCACGCTGGATCTGGACAATCTGCCCAAGACCGAGGACGGCGCTGTGGATTACAGCAAGGACTTCTTTGAAAAGCCGGTCAACCTGACCGTTTCCGGCCAGCTGGAGGCCGAGGCCATGGCCATGGCCTTTGGCAAGGTGTACACCTTCGGCCCCACCTTCCGCGCCGAGAAGAGCTTTACCACCCGCCACGCTGCGGAGTTCTGGATGATCGAGCCGGAGATGGCCTTCTGCGACCTGAATGGCTACATGGACAACGCCGAGGCCATGATCAAGTACGTCATCCGCTATGTGCTGGACAACTGCCCGGATGAGATGGCCTTCTTCAACCAGTTCATCGACAAGGGTCTTGTCGAGCGTCTGGAGCTGGTGGCAAACAGTGAGTTCGCCCGCATCAGCTACACCGAGGCGATCGAAATTCTGAAAAAGAACAACAAGAAGTTCCAGTACCCCGTGGAGTGGGGCGTGGATATCCAGACCGAGCACGAGCGCTACCTGACCGAGGTGGTGTTCAAGAAGCCGGTCTTTGTCACCGACTACCCCAAGGAGATCAAGAGCTTCTACATGAAGCAGAACGCCGACGGCAAGACCGTGGCAGCAGCAGATATGCTGGTGCCCGGCATCGGCGAGCTGATCGGCGGCAGCCAGCGTGAAGAGGACTACGGCAAGCTGGTGGCACGCATGGACGAGCTGGGCATGGACAAGACCAACTACGAGTGGTACCTGAATCTGCGCAAGTTCGGCGGCGTGGAGCACGCAGGCTACGGCTTGGGCTTTGAGCGTATGATCATGTACCTCACCGGCATCCAGAACATCCGTGACGTGCTGCCCTTCCCCCGCACCGCATACGGCTTCTGAGAAGCGCGCATACTGTAATCAAAGAAAGCCGCCGCCTCTGCGGCGGCTTTCTTGTTCTTCATTTTTCAACAAGGAGCACAAAACAAGTGGAAAACATTTCGCCTGCCCTCTTGGAGTGGTTTTACAAGAACCGCCGCAGCCTGCCCTTCCGGGAGGACCCCACCCCCTACCATGTGTGGCTCAGCGAGGTGATGCTGCAGCAGACCCGGGTGTCGGCGGTGCTGCCGTATTACTACCGCTTTTTGGAAGCGCTGCCGGATATCCCGGCGCTTGCCGCCTGCGAGGAGGAAAGGCTGCATAAGCTGTGGGAGGGGCTGGGCTATTACAGCCGGGTGCGCAACCTGCAAAAGGCCGCAAAGCTCGTCTGTGCGCAGTACGGCGGGCAGCTGCCCGCCGACTACGCCGCCCTGCTTGCTTTGCCCGGCATCGGGGAGTACACCGCCGGAGCCATCGCGTCCATCAGCTTCGGACTTCCCGTGCCCGCCGTGGACGGCAATGTGCTGCGGGTGTTTTCCCGTCTGTATAATGACCCGGGTGTGATTACAGAACCGGCGGTAAAAAAGGCCTTTACCGCCCGGGTCATGGAGCATCAGCCGCCGGAAAAGGCCGGGGACTACAATCAGGCGCTGATGGAGCTGGGTGCGCTGGTCTGCGTGCCTAACGGCGCGCCCCTGTGCGGGCAGTGCCCGCTGGCGGAAAGCTGCCGCGCCCGGGCGGCGGGCACCACCGCCCAGCTGCCCCAGAAGGCAAAGCCGAAGCCCCGCAAGATTGTGCCGGTAACGCTGGCACTGGTGGAAAGCCCGGCGGGCTTTCTGGTACAGCAGCGACCGCAAAAAGGGCTGCTGGCCGGGCTGTGGCAGCCGGTATTGTGGGAGGACGAGCATCTTTTGCAGGCCGAGGTGCTGGCGCGGCTTACGGCACTGGGGCTGGACACCGGCACGGCAGCTCCCGCCGCCCTGCCCGCCGCAAAGCATATCTTTACCCATATCGAGTGGCTCATGTCCGGCGTGCAGCTGCGCGTTGCGGCGCAAAGTGCCCCGGCGGGCTATGTCTGGGCAAGCCGGGAGCAGCTGCGCACCGCCTACGCCCTGCCCGGGGCGTTCCGGGCGTATAAGCCGCTGCTGCTGTGACTTTGGCAATTTGCTGTAATGAACCGCGCCAAAACCGGCACACTGCCCAAACTGCGCCACGCAGCACCTTCAGGGCGTGAAAATTGGGGTGCAACGGTTGTAATTTTGGGCGGGAACGGGTATAATAAAAGCTACAAGGCGGCGCTGATCGCCGCTTGAATCAAGATCCTTTTGCGGGACGCCCGCTGGAAAAATCAAGCTGAAACAACGTTTCAACTGCAAAAAGGAGTGTACTGAATCTATGAAAAAATCTTGCTTGGTCGCTGTGATCGCTGTTCTGGCTGCTGTGGCTGGTGCGCTGGCTGCTGTGGCTCTTTACCTGAACCGCCGCGAGAAGGAGCTGGACGAGTACGAGCGCCTGCTGTTTGGCGAGGATGATGCAGAAACCGTAGAGCCGGAGGAAGCTGCTGCTGAGGACGAGACCGAGGCAGAATGATCCTTGAATACCGGAAACTGCCGGGAAGATAAGCGCATCGGGGCGCACGGAGCAGTCTGTCTGAACGGACTGTCCCGGTGCGCCCTTTTTGTACATAAGGAGAAGGAACATGAAGCGTTTTTTGCTCTGGATCATCAGTGTGGCGCTGGGTGTGGTGGTGCTGCTGGCGGCTGTGATGGGGGTAAGCTATGCCTTTACCACCGAGGGCGGCTGCCCGGACGGGGCGGCGCAGTGCGGCGGGCAGGCGCTGGAGCCGAACGGCTCCTGCTGGCAGGTGCCGCTGCTGGGCGGGCAGCTGGATAAGGTGTTTGCCAGCCCCGCCACCCTGACCGTGCAGAAGCTGGGTGTGCTGTACACCGCCCACCCGGAGCTGACGTTGCCGGACTGGACGGGCTACACCGCCCTGACCATCCAGAATGCGGCGGGGGATGTGCTGTTTACGGGCAGCGCAGGGGAGTACCAGAACTTTCTCTTCCCCGCGAACGGCGAATATAAGGCGGAGCTGACCGCATGGCGCGTGCCCAAGGGCGGGGTCATCACCCAGTTTGAAGGCGGCAGCACCGGGCAGCTGCGCAAAAACCTGGGGTTAGAGCGCCCCGCAAAGCCCACCGGCTGGTACCGGTACAGCTTCCGCTTTACCCTGCAGGCCAGCGCGGAGGTGGAGCTTTCCGCCGAGCGGGTGGAGCAGGGCGGCACGGTGGGCGTGCGCATCTCCGGCATGACCGGGGACGCCGTGCCCACCATCGAGACTGACCTTGGCAGCGTGCAGTGCGTACGCGCCGCCGAGGGCTGGCGCGCCTATATCCCGGCGGCGTATAACGCCTCTTCCGGCGGACACGAGGTGAACATCACGGTGAACGGCGAGACCATCACCCGCACCCTGACCGTGCTGCCGAAGGACTTTGGCACGGTGGAGGTGGAAGCCGAAGAACCGGCTGCGGAGAGCGCCAACGCCCAGTTCCGCAGTGCCATCTGGCCGCTGTACGAAGCTGCCGCCACCGCCAAGCAGTGGCAGGGCGGCTTTGTGCCCCCTGCCGAGGACTCCATGACCCTGGTGGACTACGGACAAATCAAGGTGACGAACGGCCAGCAGGGCAGCCGCTCCAACTCCACAAAGCTGTACACCATTCCCGGTGCGCCCTGCCGCGCCGCAGCTAACGGCACGGTGGTGTTTGCGGGCGATCTTGCGCTTACCGGCAATACGGTGGTCATCGACCACGGCTGCGGGCTGCGCAGCTACCTGTACGGCTTGCAGGAGCTTTCGGTCAGCAAGGGACAGACCGTGGAAAAGGGACAGGCCGTGGGCGCACTGGGCGAGGAGCTGACCATGGACTTCAAGCTGGGCAGCAGAAGCGTGAACCCCCGGCTGCTGTTCCAGACCTCCGGCGGCTTGTTCTGGAAGGAAAACTGAACAAACTCCCTCAGTCTTCGCTTCTGCGTGGCTGGGGGAGTTTTTTGAAAAAACCTGTAACGTTTTTCCTCTTTGTGCGTTATTGGGGTGAAAGGGCGCACGAAAGCCCGCAAAGGAGGAAATGACCATGAAGCTGGAATGTGACGTGATCCGCGATTTACTGCCCCTGTACGCCGAAAAGCTTGCTAGCCCCGCCAGCAGTGCGCTGGTGGAGCAGCACCTTGCAGCGTGTCCCGCCTGCCGTGCAGAGCTGGAACAGATGGAAAAACCGGTGCCGGTGCAGCCGGAACCCCAGCCGGATGCACCGCTGAAAAACATCCGCAGCAGCCTGAACCGCCGCCGTCTGCGCACCATGCTGTGCAGCTTTGCGGCAGCGCTGGCGCTGGCGGCGGTGTGCGGCTTTGGCTGGTACGGCTACACCGCCTGCGACCGGGTATCCTTTTTTGATGCACGATTGCAGGCTTACTACCGGCAGACAGAAAACGGTGCCAACGGCTGGGTGCTGGAGACCCGCGCCGAGGACGTATACCTGAAGCCGACCCATGCCGACGAGCACTACGAGGTCATCCGCTACCGCATTCCGTGGGTGCACGATGCCCTTGACAAGCTGCTGCAAAAGGACACAGACCTGCTCCGCAGCACCGGATGGATGCGCACTGACCGCTCGGCGGTGGTGGATGCAGCGGATATGACGGTGGCGTTCAACGGTCAGGACGGTACATGGTATGCGCTGGGCAGCGCCCCTGTGGCATGGGATGAGGTCGAATGGCCGGAGTGATGCCTATGGACATTGAAACCATCTACCGGCTCTACTTCCGGGACGTCTGCCTGTTTTTGCAGGGGCTTACCCGCAGCGAAGCGCTGGCGGAGGAGCTGACACAGGAGACCTTTTTCCGGGCGCTGGACGGCCTGAAAGACTACGACGGCAGACAGGATGTGCGGGCGTGGCTGTTTACGGTGGCGCGCAACGCCTACTACGACCACTGCCGCCGCGCAAAGCACGCCGCCCCGCTGGAAGATGCCGAAACAAAAGCCGCCGACAGCCCGGACATCGCGCAGCTTTTGGTGGACAAGGATGCCGCCTTTACGGTGCACCAGTGTCTGCACGCGCTGGAAGAGCCTTACAAGGAGGTTTTCAGCCTGCGGGTGTTTGGCGAACTGCCCTTTGACCGCATCGGGGCAATTTTTGGCCACAATGCCGCATGGGCGCGGGTGACCTATTACCGCGCCAAGACCCGCATCCAGACCATGCTGGAACAGCGAAAATGATTGGGAATGCGCACCGCGCGAACCCTCTCAGTCACGCCTTACGGCGTGCCAGCTCCCCCGAAAGGGGGAGCTTTTTTGTGTGGCGGCAAGGTTTGCCTGTCCGGGAGTTACCCCTTCTGTGAAAAAAGTGGCTCAGAAACGCCCGCAGGCGTTTCTGAGCCACAAATTATAATAATATTTTTTCCGCGGTTCAGGCTTTCTCAGAGGGCTTGCTCAGGTCTACACTGCGGATGATCTTGCGTACCGGCAGGATGCTCTTGGCGTTCATGGACAGCTCGTCCACGCCCATGCGCAGGAAGGTCTCGGTCAGGGCGGTGTCGGCACCCAGCTCACCGCAGATGCCCACCCAGATGCCGTGGCGGTGACCGGCTTCAATGGTCATCTTGATGGCGCGCAGCACGGCGGGGTGATGGGGGTTGAAGAAGGGCTCCAGCTTTGCGTTCTGGCGGTCCAGTGCACAGGTGTACTGGGTCAGGTCGTTGGTGCCGATGGAGAAGAAGTCGCACTCGGCGGCCAGCTCGTCCGCGATGAACACGGCGGCGGGGGTCTCGATCATGGTGCCTACTTCAATGTTCTGCCCCATCTTGACGCCCTCGGCGGTCAGCTCGGCACGGCACTCTTCCAGAACAGCCTTGGCGTCCTGCAGCTCCCGCAGGCTGGTGATCATGGGGAACATGATGCTCATGTTGCCGTAGGCGGAAGCACGCAGCAGCGCGCGCAGTTGGGTCTTGAAGAAGTCCTTGCGGGTCAGGCAGATGCGGATGGCACGGTAGCCCAGCGCGGGGTTATCCTCGTGATCCAGCTTCATATAATCCACAGTCTTGTCTGCGCCGATATCACAGGTGCGCACCACCACCTTGCGGGGTGCAAGGCTTTCCAACACCTGCTTGTAAGCCTCGAACTGGTAGTCCTCGGTGGGGAAGTCCTTGCAGTTCAGGTAGACGAACTCGGTGCGGAACAGACCCACGCCGCCGGCGTCGTTCTGCTGTACAGCGCCCACATCGCCCATGCCGCCGATGTTGGCAAACACGTTGATGGTCTTGCCGTCCAGCGTGGTGTTGGGCTTGCCCTTCAGCTCCTGCAGCAGGGCCTGCTTTTTCTGGTCTTCCTGCTGGCGCTTTTTCAGGCTCTTGAGCAGATCGGGGGTGGGGTCCACATACACACAGGCGTTGTAGCCGTCCACCACAGCCATCTTGCCGTCCCAGTCGTCCTGAATGTCCTTGCACTGGATCAGGGCGGGGATGTTCATGCTGCGTGCCAGAATGGCGGTGTGGCTGTTGGAGCTGCCCTCGCGGGTGATGAAGCCCAGCAGCAGGCTTTTATCCATGCGCACGGTCTCGGAGGGAGCCAGATCCTCGGCTACCAGAATGCTGGGCTCGGTGCCCTGCAGGGAAGCGTTGTCCACCCCCTGCAGAATGTCCAGCATGGCCTGCGCAATGTCCAGCACATCGGCGCTGCGGGCCTGCAGATACGGGTCGTCCATGGCAGAGAACACCGCAGCCTGATTGTTGCCGGCGGTCTTGACGGCGTACTCGGCGCACATCTTCTGCCCGTTGATGATCTCCTTGATGGCGTCCACAAAGTCGTCATCATCCAGCATCATGGCGTGGATGTTGAACACCTCGGCGATGTCCTCGCCGGCTTCTGCCAGTGCCTTTTCATACAGGGCGGTCTGCTGCTCAATGGCCTTCTGGCGGGCAGCTTCAAAACGCTCCAGCTCTGCGGCAGTATCTGCCACAGGGGCGGTGGAAATCGCGGTATCTTTTTTCTTGTAGATCTTCAGCTTGCCAATGGCGATGCCATTGAGCACGCTTTTGCCGGTGCCTACCTGCATAGCACGTTCTCCTTCCACTTACAGCCGGGCGTGCAGCGCCCGGCGTTTTGTCAAAAAAGCCCCCGCAGTTTCCCCGCGAGGGCTCGGCTTTCAAGTCGCGGCTCAGACGTTCTCGCTCAGGAACTTCTGGATTGCCTCTGCGGCTGCTTCTTCATCATCGCCTTCGACCTTGATGGTCACGGTCTCGCCCTGCTTGACGCCCATGCCCATCAGAGCCATCAGCTTGCGCATATCGCAGCTCTTGCCGTCCTTCTCGAGGGTGGCGGTGCTTGCAAAGCCCTTCACGGTCTTGACCAGCAGGCCGGCGGGACGGGCATGGATGCCGCAGGCATCCTTAACAGTGTACTGAAATTCCTTCATAATCATTTTCTCCTTACTACTTGATCCCTCTGCCCGGGCTGCACATTCAGCCCCGGAACATGGCTTTGCCAACGGGAATCGGTATACTATTATTATAAACCCGTACCGTTTTTTTTGCACCGTTTCATATTGCCGATTTTTACAAGAATTTTTTGTTATATTTGAACATACGGATGCTACAAAAATCCGTGTTTTGTCTAATTTTTGTCGAATCGTTTGTAAAAACTAGGCAGTTTGTGCAACTGCCGGACAAGAGCTTAAAAAGGTCGTTTTTTCCTGAAATACCGTCCCTATTCCACGGGATACCCTTCTGCGTCCAGCGGCAGCTCGGTGTAGGGCGCTGCCTGCGGGGCGGCTTCGGGCTCTGTCTCCGGTTCGCCGGAGGTCTGCTGTGCGGTGCTGTCGGTCAGCTGCTCGTCGTGCCGCTCGCCCCAGTCGCCGCTGTAATCCTCGCCGGAAGTCTGCTTTGCCAGTTCGTTCTGAGCGTCCTGCAGCCCCAGCACAGTGCCGGAAGGTTTTTCCAGCAGATACGCGCCCACGGCCTTCTTTTTATACACCAGCAGCACCCCGTAGCGGCTGGTCTCGCCGTTGCTTGCCGCCGGGAGCAGCGCCGACCATTTTTCCACCGTTTTGCCCTTGTAGCGGGCAAGATCCATGCCGCTCTGCTGCACCACCCCGTTGAAGGCAGAAAAACTGTCGTCCCACCTGCGGGGGATCTTGACCTTATCCGCCGTAATGGACGCGCCGTCCACCTCCAGTCCGTAGCCGGTAAACCATGTCTGGATGTCCTGTGCGCTCTCGATACGGTTCACCGGGGCAGCCACCGCCACCGTCCGGGTACTGATGAACCGCCCCAGCATGGCGCTGAACACCACCAGCGCGCAGCACGCCGCCCCTGCTCCCAGTTTTTTCAGGCTCGTCTTGCTCAGTGTGACCACAAACATATCCCCATGCCTCCCCGCCATTTGCGCTTGCATACTCTGCCACCAGCTTATGCACAAAAACAGGACAGTATGATAAAAACACCCCCGGTCAGGGCTTGCGCCACTGACCGGGGGTGTTTAGTCTCTTTTACCCGATATAGCTGATATTGGCGTCCAGCTCGCCGCTGTAACCGTTGATGCGGGCCTTCTCGGTGCCCTGCCACAGGTCACAGCCGATGGGGCTGGAAGAGACGCCGTAGTGGGCGTTCCAGATGGTGTAGCGGCTGCGCAGGGTGTTGTAGTCCACCCGCTTGCGGTACCATGTGGTGGAAGCGTACACGCCGGGCTTGTAGCCCAGCTCCTTTACCCGCTCGCAGAAGGCGATGGCGCACTTGGTGCGATCCTCAACGCCCAGACCGTCAGCGCGGCCGGTGCCGCCCGGGGCGGTGGAAGCCTCGGTGTCATAGAAAATGGGGTAGTCCAGCATCCGGCCGTTCAGCGCCCAGTTGCAGCCCTCGGCCTCCTCCTGCGCTTCGGCCTCGTTCACGGCCTGCGTAAAGAAATACACGCCCACCTTCAGTCCCGCGTTGCGGGCATTGGTGAAGTGCTCTTCGAACATGGGGTCCTTGACCAGGTTTCCCGCAGCGCCGTAGCCACGGTAGCCGATGCGGATGATGACGAAGCTCACGCCGGATTTTTTGATCTTGTTCCAGTCCAGCCCGGACTGATACTTGGACACGTCGATGCCAAAGGTCACATTGTCCTGCTTTACGCCGTTGGCGTCAAAATAATACAGCTTGCCGTCAATGGAGCGCAGACCGGTGACCTTTTTGTTGGTGTCCTGCGCGTAGTAGTAGGTCTTGCCGTTCTCGGTGCGCCAGCCGGAGTACACCGGCTCTTCTTCCTTGTCTTTGGTGCCGAACAGCCAGTTGAACAGCCAACGTAAAAAGCCGTTTTCATCGGTCAGGTCGATGCACTGCGCTTCGGCATCCTCCAGCGCGCCGGAATCCAGTGCCTGCTGGATCTGCTCCGGGGTCAGCAGCACGCTGCCCTCCGGGGTGTGCTGGCTGGCGGTGTCGTTCTGGGTGGTGCCGTCCGCTGCGGGAGCCTGCGGGTCCTGCGCGGCCAGCTCCGGGGTCTCCTCCAGCAGCATGGCAGGGGAGTTCTCCTCCTCCAGCGCGGTATCCTCAGCGGGCTGTGCCGGCGTTTCCGGCGTTTCCGGTGCTGCGGCAGCTTCTTCCGGTTCAGCCGGCGCGGTTTCGGCAATTTCCGTTTTTTTTGCTTGTTCCGGGACAGACTCGGCCTGCTGCGGCTGCGCGGTGCTTTCCGCTGTCTGCTCCGGGGCAGTCGCCGTGCTCTCCGCTGCCGGGGCAGGGTCAGCCGGAGCAGTCTGCTGCGGTGCTTCGGCGGTGATGTGGGGCACGACCGCGCCCACGGTCAAAGTTTCCGGCTGTGCAGACAGCAGGGTCGCTGCCCCTGCGCCGCCCACAGCCAGAACCAGCGCCATGGTCAGCGCTGCAATGGCTGTCACCGCCTTGCGGCGGGCTGTGCCGGATCGGTCAAATCGTTTTTTCATCTGTCGTCTCTGCCTCCGAATCTCCCGGTGGTGCAGCGCAGCGCTGCCCCGGGTCTTTGCCCCTTGCCCGGGGCGGGCCCGCTTTTATTCCACGCCGCCCATGGGTTCAGGATAAAAAGGACGGCGGATGATAACTTTACGCTTCCTCTAGTATACACCCGCACGCGGGGAGCCGTCAACGGCACAGCGGGCTTCTACACAAATTCTCCACCGGGGCAGTGTGTCGGAAAAAGTTCCAAATGGAATACGTTCCGGCAGGGCAGAACATTGCACAAAGCCGAAATTTCACAATTTTTCCAGCAACCTCTTGCTGTCTTGACAGGTGTATGGTATGATACAGGACATACGTTCGTAACCTTAACGATCTGTTTTGGATAGAAAGGCAAGTTTTATGTCGAAGCTGAAAGAATTTTTGGTGCGGAAGGATATCGTCATCTCTCCGCAGCGTTACCTCATTGACGCACTGGGCGCAATGGCACAGGGGCTGTTCGCCAGTCTGCTCATCGGTACCATCATCAAGACGGTGGGTCAGCAGACCGGTCTTGCACTGCTGGTGGATCTGGGCGGCTACGCTACGGCCATGAGCGGCCCCGCCATGGCCTGCGCCATCGGCTGGGCACTGCACTGCCCGCCGCTGGTGCTGTTCAGCCTGATCACCGTGGGCTACTCGGCCAATGCGCTGGGCGGTGCAGGCGGCCCGCTGGCTGTGCTCATCATTGCCATCGCGGCGGCAGAGCTGGGCAAGGCCGTGAGCAAGGAGACCAAGGTGGATATCCTTGTCACCCCGCTGGTGACCATTTTTGCGGGCGTCGGGCTTTCCATGCTCATCGCCGCCCCCATCGGCGCAGCCGCAAGTCAGGTGGGCACTCTTATTATGTGGGCCACCGAGCAGGCTCCGCTGGTCATGGGCATTCTGGTGTCGGTCATCGTGGGTGTGGCACTGACCCTGCCCATCTCCTCTGCCGCCATCTGCGCCGCACTGGGTCTGACCGGCCTTGCAGGCGGCGCTGCCGTGGCGGGCTGCTGCGCCCAGATGGTGGGCTTTGCCGTGATGAGTTACAAGGAGAACGGGGTAGGCGGCCTTGTCAGTCAGGGGCTGGGCACCAGTATGCTGCAGATGGGCAACATCATCAAGAATCCCCGCATCTGGATCGCCCCCACGCTGGCCAGTGCCATCACCGGCCCGCTGGCTACCTGCCTGTTCCACTTTGAGATGAACGGCGCAGCGGTCTCCTCCGGCATGGGCACCTGCGGTCTGGTGGGGCAGATCGGCGTCTACACCGGCTGGGTCAGCGATATTGCCGCCGGTACCAAGGCTGCCATCACCCCCATGGACTGGGCTGCCATGGCGCTGCTGTGCTTTGTGCTGCCTGCCGTGCTCAGCGTAGTGTTCTGTGAGGTGGAGCGCAAGCTGGGCTGGATCAAAGACGGCGACTTGAAGCTGAACTAAATCGTTATAGTTAAACCACCGGAGCGTCTGCGGATGCTCCGGTGATTTTGTTTTGCGGGGGACGCCCTCTCAGTCTCGCATACGCTCGACAGCTCCCCCGAGGGGGGGCTTTGCCTGAGGGAGACCCGCAAAACCCCATGAAAAAATACACTCAAATTGCATAAAATACGAATATATTTAAAAATATCTGCATAAAGATACAGATTGAACCAAAAGAAAAGCGAAACAGGCGCTATGTTTGGCAGTTTTTAGCATTGACGGAAAACCCGCGCTGCGTATAATAAAAGCATCAACCGCAAACGAAAGACAGAGGATGCGAAGGGAAATGCGCATCAGAGAACAAAAGTGTATTTTTATTAAAGGAGCGCGTTTATCATGAAAAAGGAAAACATCAAAAAAGTCGTGCTGGCTTACTCCGGCGGTCTGGATACCTCCATCATCATTCCCTGGCTGAAGGAAAACTACAACAACTGCGAGGTCGTCGCTGTCTCCGGTGACGTGGGTCAGGGCACCGAGCTGGACGGTCTGGAAGAAAAGGCCAAGGCTACCGGCGCTTCCAAGCTGTACGTGCTGGACCTGAAGAAGGACTTTGTGGAGAACTACATCTTCCCCACCCTGAAGTTCGGCGCAAAGTACGAGGACTACCTGCTGGGCACCAGCTTTGCACGTCCGTGCATCGCCAAGGCACTGGCTGATATCGCCATCAAGGAGGGTGCAGATGCCATCTGCCACGGCTGCACCGGCAAGGGCAACGATCAGGTGCGTTTTGAGCTGACCCTCAAGGCACTGTGCCCGGATATGGCCATCATCGCTCCGTGGCGTGAGTGGGACATCGAGAGCCGTGACGAGGAGATCGACTACGCCGAGGCGCACAACATCCCCCTGAAGATCAACCGTGAGACCAACTACTCCAAGGACAAGAACCTGTGGCATCTGAGCCACGAGGGTCTGGATCTGGAGAACCCCGCCAACGAGCCCCAGTACAACAAGCCCGGCTTCCTGGAACTGGGCGTCAGCCCTGAGCAGGCACCCGATGTGCCCACCTATGTGACCATCCACTTTGAAAAGGGCATCCCCACCGCCGTGGACGGCAAGGAGATGGGCGCTGTGGAGCTGGTGGAGTACCTGAATAAGCTGGGCGGCGCAAACGGCATTGGTCTGCTGGACATCGTTGAGAACCGTCTGGTGGGCATGAAGAGCCGCGGCGTGTACGAGACCCCCGGCGGCGCCATCCTGTACAAGGCCATCGACGTGCTGGAGACCATCACGCTGGATAAGGAGAGCGCTCACTTCAAGGCACAGCTGGCACAGAAGTACGCCGACATCGTGTACAACGGCCAGTGGTTCACCCCGCTGCGCGAGGCACTGGATGCCTTTGCCGACAGCCTTGAGAAGACTGTGACCGGCGATGTGAAGCTGAAGCTCTACAAGGGCAACATGATCAACGCCGGTGTGACCTCTCCGTTCACCCTGTACGATGAGCAGACCGCTTCCTTCGGCGTCGATAAGGATTACGACCAGTCCGATGCCACCGGCTTCATCAACCTGTTCGGCCTGTCCATTAAGGAGCGCGCAAAGCTGTCCAAGAACTGGCCGGAGGTCAAGTAATCGCAACATTTTCGACTGCGTGTGTTTTCACACTTTCACACGCGGGTTCTCACACCGGCATCGTAGCCGGCGGCACCGCCGCAGGAGCGTTTTCCCCTGCGGCGGCTTTGCCGTTTTTATAAGGAGTTTATATTATGGCAGAACAACTCTGGAAGGGTCGGTTTTCCAAGGCGGTGGACAGCCGCGTCAACGACTTCAACTCCTCCATCCGCTTCGACCAGCGGATGATCGCGCAGGATATGCGCGGCAGCGGCGTCCATGCCGCCATGCTGGCACGGCAGGGCATCATCTCGGAGCAGGACTGTGCGGATATCCTCAGCGGTCTGGCTTCCATCGCGGACGACCTGTCCAGCGGTGCACTGACCATTGATCCCGCCGCCGAGGACGTGCACACCTTTGTGGAACAGACCCTGACCGCCCGCATCGGGGATGCGGGCAAGCGGCTGCACACCGGCCGCAGCCGCAACGATCAGGTGGCGCTGGATATCCGCCTGACTTTGCGGGATTACAGCAAGACTTTGCAGGCCTATATCGTGGAGCTGGTGCGGGTGCTGTGCAAAAAGGCAGCGGAGAACACCGCCTCCGTCATGCCCGGCTACACCCACCTGCAGCGCGCCCAGCCCATCACCTTCGGCCACGCGCTGATGGCCTACGCTTCCATGCTGCTGCGCGACCTTGACCGCTTTGCGGACGCCACCGCCCGCATGGACAGCCAGTGTCCGCTGGGCTCGGGTGCACTGGCAGGCACCACCTACCCGCTGGACCGGGATTTCACCGCCGAAAAGCTGGGCTTCGCCGCCCCCTGCGCCAACAGTCTGGACGGCGTGTCCGACCGTGATTTCTGCATCGAGCTGGCAAGCGCCATTTCCATCTGCATGATGCACCTGTCCCGTCTTTCGGAGGAGATCATCCTGTGGTGCAGCTGGGAGTTCAAGTTCATTGAGCTGGACGATGCCTTTACCACCGGCTCGTCCATTATGCCCCAGAAGAAGAACCCGGATGTCACGGAGCTGATCCGCGGCAAGACCGGCCGGGTGTACGGCGACCTGAACACCCTGCTGGTGATGATGAAGGGCCTGCCGCTGGCCTACAACAAGGATATGCAGGAGGACAAGGAAGCCATCTTTGATGCAGTGGACACCTTGGAACTCTGCCTCAAGACCATCACCCCCATGCTGGACACCATGAAGACCCTGCCCGCCAATATGCGCCGCGCCGCCGCAAAGGGCTTTATCAACGCCACCGACTGCGCTGACTACCTGACCAAGAAAGGAATGCCCTTCCGGGATGCCTACAAGCTGACCGGCTGCATGGTGTCGGACTGCATTGCCGCCGACAAAACGCTGGAGGAACTGACCCTGACCCAGTTCCAGAGCTACAGCCCGCTGTTTGAGGCCGATATCTATGATGCCATCGACCTTGTGCACTGCTGCGAGGGACGCACCAGCTACGGCGGCCCCAGCGCCGCCAGCGTAGAAAAGCAGATCGCGCTGGCAGCGGCACGGCTGGACGCATGGGAGGAGGAAAACGCATGAAGGTAAAGGTATTTATTGATGGCTCTTCCGGCACCACCGGCCTGCGCATCGCCGACCGTCTGGCCGAGCGCCCGGAGATCGAGCTGCTGTCCATCTCTGCCGAAGGGCGCAAGGACGTGCACGAGCGGGCAAAGGTCATCAATTCTGCCGACCTTGCCTTCCTCTGCCTGCCGGATGCGGCTTCTAAAGAAGTCATGCCCCTGCTGCGCCCGGATGTGAAGGTGCTGGACACCTCCACCGCCTTCCGCACCGATGCCGCATGGGACTACGGCTTCCCGGAGCTGAAGGGGCAGAAGGAAAAAATTCAGAACTCTTACCGCGTGGCAGTGCCCGGCTGCTATGCCAGCGGCTTTATCAGCATTGCCCGCCCGCTGGTGGAGCTGGGGCTGGTGCCGCAAGGCTACCCCTTCAGCTGCACCGGCATCTCCGGCTACTCCGGCGGCGGCAAAAAGATGATCGCGGACTACGAAAGCCCCGACCGCCCGGCGCACAGCAAGCTGGATGCGCCCAAAAGCTACGGCCTGAGCCTTGGCCACAAGCACCTGCCGGAGATGCAGAAGATCAGCGGCCTTGCGCACACGCCGATGTTCGTGCCGGTGGTGTGCGACTACTACTGCGGGATGCAGGTGCTGGTGCCGCTGGATCTTACCCTTGCGGGCACTACCGCCGAGGCCGTGGCTGCCGCCCTTGCGGATTACTACAAGGACGCCGCCACCGTCAAGGTGCACGGCCTGAACGAGCCACTGCCGGAAAACGGCCTGTACTCCAACGCCATGGCGGGCACCGACCGCATGGAACTGTACCTGACCGTGAACGCCGCGGGAGACCAGATGATGCTGGTCTCGCTGTTTGATAATCTGGGCAAGGGCTCCTCCGGCGCCGCCGTCCAGTGCATGAACCTGATGCTGGGTCTGGAAGAGACCAAAGGGTTGGAATAAACTTGTTTTTCTTTGTGGGAAAGGAAAATCGTTATGCAGTATAAGGAAGTTGCGGGCGGCATCTGCGCGCCCAAGGGTTTTGCTGCCGCCGGTGTCCATTGCGGCATCCGGGCAAATCACAGCGAAAAATACGATCTGGCGCTCATCAAGGCCGAGGTGCGCTGCGCTGCTGCGGGCGTGTACACCACCAACAAGGTCTGCGGTGCGCCCATCAAGGTGGACCGCGCCCATCTGGCCGATGGCTATGCACAGGCCATTGTGGTAAACAGCGGCAACGCCAACACCTGTGCCGCCAACGGCGTGGCGCTGGCCGAGGAGTGCTGCGCGCTGGTGGGCAAGGCGCTGAACATTGATGCAAAGGACGTTCTGCCCGCCTCCACCGGCGTCATCGGTCAGCCCATGGTCATCGACCCCTTTGCCCGGGGCATCCCGGCGGCAGCGGAAAAGCTGGCTGCCACCGCGCAGGGCAGCACGGACGCTGCCACCGCCATCATGACCACCGACACCCATAAAAAGGAGTACGCCATCCAGTTCGAGCTGGGCGGCAAGGTGTGCACCGTGGGTGCCATCGGCAAGGGCAGCGGCATGATCGCCCCCAACATGGCTACCATGCTGGCGTTCTACACCACCGATGCCGCCGTCTCGCCCGCGCTGCTGGAAAAGGCGCTCAAGACGGTAGTGCCCGGCACCTATAACCAGATGAGCGTGGATCTGGATACCTCCACCAACGACACCCTTATTATTATGGCGTCCGGTCTGGCGGGCAACCCGGAGATCTGCGAGGAAAACGCGGACTACGCCGCCTTTGTGGCAGCGCTGACCGCCATTGCAGAGCACATGTGCGCCGAGCACGCCGGAGACGGCGAGGGCGCTACCCACCTGATCACCTGCGAAGTGACCCACGCGCCCGACCTGAAGACCGCCCGCGCCGTCAGCCGCAGCGTGGTCTGCTCCAACCTGTTCAAGGCGGCGGTCTTTGGCCGCGATGCCAACTGGGGACGCATCCTGTGCGCCATCGGCTACACCCCCGGCGATTTCTCCATTGATAAGGTCTGCGTCTGGCTCTCCAGCAAGGCGGGCGAGGTGTATGTGTGCGAGAACGCAGCCTACCACCCGTACAGCGAGGATGAAGCCGCCAAGGTGCTGGCAGAGCACGATATTCTGGTCAAGGTGGATATGGGCACCGGCGAGGCAAGCGCCAAGGCGTGGGGCTGTGACCTGACCTACGACTATGTGAAGATCAACGGCGATTACAGAACCTGACAGGAGCGCGGAACAGATGAAAAACGAAGAAATGGCGCGGCTTTTTTCGGAGGCCACCCCTTATATCCAGAAATACCATGGCAGAACCATGGTCATCAAATACGGCGGCAACGCCATGATCAACGAGACGCTGAAAAACGCCGTGATGAACGACCTTGTCACCCTGACGCTGCTGGGCGTGCGGGTGGTGCTGGTGCACGGCGGCGGGCCTGCCATCAACGAGATGCTCAAGAAGGTGGGCGTGGAGAGCCACTTTGCCAACGGTCTGCGGGTGACGGACGATGCTACCATGGAGATCGTGCAGCAGGTGCTGGCCGGTAAGGTAAACAAGGACCTTGTAGCAAAGCTGCGCGGGCGCGGCGTGGGTCTGTGCGGCATGGACGGACAGATGCTCCGCTGCACCGAGCTGGACCCCCAGCTGGGTCATGTGGGCGAGATCGTCCATGTGGACGCCACCCTGATCGAAAGCCTGCTGGACGGCGGCTTTATCCCGGTGATCGCCACCGTGGGTATGGACGACCTCGGGCAGGCGTACAACATCAATGCAGACACCGCCGCGGCCCAGATCGCCATTGCCCTCAAGGCGGAAAAGCTGGTGTCCATGACCGATATCGCGGGTCTGCTGCGGGATAAGGAGGACGAGACCACCCTCATCCCCGAGGTGGAGGTGACCGAGATCGAGGGCTACAAGTCCGCCGGTATCATTGCGGGCGGCATGATCCCCAAGATCGGCGGCATGGCGGATGCTATCTATCAGGGCGTGCACGAGGCGGTCATCATTGATGGCCGCGTGCCGCACTCCATCCTGCTGGAACTGTTCTCCGACCGCGGCTCCGGTACCCGCTTCTACCGCCGCAGCCACCGCGAATAAAAAGATTGCGCAAGCGAAAAAGCAGTATTATAATAGAAAAAACGCTCCCTCCGGGGGAGCGGCGCATGCGCGGAACTTCTATTCACAGGAGGTACACCTATGGATTCTGAAAAAGTCATCAAGCGGGACAACGAGTACGTCCTGCACACCTATAACCGCAACCCCGTCGTGCTGGAAAAGGGGCACGGGCTGTACGCCGAGGGCCCCGAGGGACAGAAGTATCTGGACTTCACCAGCGGCATCGGGGTGAACAGCCTTGGCTACTGCGACCTTGCATGGGCAGAGGCCGTGTCCCAGCAGGCACACAAATTGCAGCACACCTCCAACCTCTACTATACTGCGCCCTGCGGCAAGCTGGCGAAAAAGCTGTGCAAGCGCACCGGCATGAGTAAGGTTTTCTTCGGCAATTCCGGTGCCGAAGCCAACGAGGGTGCCATCAAGGCCGCCCGCAAGTACAGCGCAGACCATTACGGCAAGGACCGCTACAACGTCATCACGCTGGTCAACAGCTTCCATGGCCGCACCCTTGCCACCCTGACCGCCACCGGGCAGGAGGTGTTCCACAACTACTTCGGCCCCTTCAACGAGGGCTTCCAGTACGTCCCGGCGGGAGATATCGAAGCGCTGCGGGAGCTGGTGGACCGTCACACCTGCGCCGTGATGATGGAACTCATTCAGGGCGAGGGCGGCGTGATGGCGCTGGACCCGGACTATGTACAGGCCGTGCGCGCTTTGTGCGACGAAAAAGACCTTGTGCTCATCGTGGACGAGGTGCAGACCGGCGTAGGCCGCACCGGCACCTTCCTGTGCTGCGAGCACTATAACCTCAAGCCGGACATCGTCACCCTTGCCAAGGGGCTGGGCGGCGGCTTGCCCATCGGTGCGGTGCTGATGAATGAAAAAGTAGCCGAGGGCATGGGCCCCGGCACCCACGGCTCTACCTTTGGCGGCAACCCGGTGGTCTGCGCCGGTGCCAACGTGGTGGTGGACCGTCTGGACCAGAGCTTCCTTGCACAGGTCAGCGAGCGCGCCGTACAGCTGCGCACCGGTCTGGCAAAGCTGCCCCACGTCAAGAACATTTCCGGCATCGGCCTGATGGTGGGCATCGAATTCTTTGATGTGCAGGCTGCGGATGTGCTGGCTGCCTGCCGCGAAAAGGGCCTGCTGGTGCTTACCGCAAAGACCCGGCTGCGTCTGCTGCCGCCGCTGACCGTCTCCGAGCACGAGGTAGACATGGCGCTGGAGGTGCTGGCCGAGGTGCTGGGCACGATGGAGCCGACGGCTCCGAAGGAGCAGGTATGAAAAATCTGCTGAAAATGAGCGACCTTTCCCCCGCCGAGCTGACCCACATTCTGGATGTGGCAGACCAGCTGAAAGCGGACTGCAAGGCGGGCCGCACCGCCCCGCTGCTGGCGGGCAAAAGCGTGGCGCTGCTGTTCTCTAAGGCGTCCACCCGCACCCGCACCAGCTTTGAGGTGGGCGTGTACCAGATGGGTGGCCTTGGCAACTACATGAACACCGCCGAGCTGCAGGCCGGGCGGGGCGAGCCTTTGCGGGACACCGCCCGGGTGCTGGGGCGCTACTACGACTGTGCCGTCTGGCGCACCTACCGCCAGCGGGACTTGGAGGAGCTGGCGGAGCTTTCCGGCATTCCGGTGATCAATGGCCTGACCGACTACGCCCACCCCTGTCAGGTGCTGGCAGACCTGATGACCATTCGGGAGCGCCGGGGCACGCTGGCAGGGCTGAAGCTCTGCTTTGTGGGCGACGGCAGCAACATGGCAAACAGTTTGATCGTGGGCGGCCTTTTGGCAGGGATGCAGGTATCCTGCGTCTGTCCTCCGGGCTACCGCCCGGCAGCGGATGTGCTGATGTTTGCCCACAAATACGGCAATGCCTTCCACCTGACCACCGACCCCGCCGAGGGCCTGCGGGATGCGGACATCGTGGCTACCGCCGCATGGAACACCACCGCCCCCGGCACCGCCGAGAGCGAGCAGCGTCTGCGGGATTTTGTGGGCTTCCAGCTCACAGGCCGTCTGCTGGAAAACGCCAAGCCGGACGCGCTGGTGCTGCACTGTCTGCCCGCTCACCGGGGCGAGGAGATCTCCACCGCCCTGTTCGAGCAGCACGCGGACGAGATCTTTGACGAGGCAGAGAACCGCCTCCACGTCCAGAAAGCCGTGCTGGCGGTGCTGCTGGCGGGCAAGTAAAACGGTTTTGAATGCCCGCCGCTATCGGGTTGCGGCACCCAGCATCCGCATCGTGCCTTGGGCGGCACGCGCGTCTTGCTGGCCGCTGCCCCAACAACTCCTCCCTGTTTCCGCCGCTGGCGGCGGTCGTCGTCGTTGCACTTTGGGCATAAAGAGCGGAAAGAGTATTTTTTATTCGCAGTTCCGAAACGCCTGCGGGCGTTTCGGAACTGCTTTTTTACGGGAGAGATTGCGGTGGAAAGCCTCTCAGGCGCACATTCGTTTGCAACCCTTTTTTTGCGTCCCAAAAGGGTGCGCAAGGGCTTTTTTGGGGTTTTTCAGGGCGATTCGATGCATTTCAGGGGCCATTCACGCAGAATTGCTCTACTTTTGCCGCCGTTCGTGGTATACTACAGGCACAGAGCAGTGCTCTGTTCAATATGCCATTCCCGTAATTCCTATAGAGCAGAAAACCGTCCGGTAACCGCAAACCGGGCGGTTTTCTGTTTTTTGCGGGTGCGTGTGGTGCACCGGGTCGTTTCAGCGCATTTGCGGGTCGATTCGTGCCCAAAACCGTCCAAAGCGGGCAAAACGTGGTACACTGGGTACAACAAAAGCGCCCGGCTTGGAGGGCGCTTGAGAAGGAGAGAATCTTATGCAAAAACGGCTCATCAGCATGGTTCTGGCGCTGAGCATGGCACTGACCGCAATGCCGCTGCCCGCCCTTGCCCAGAGCGCCCCGCCCGACACCGCCAAGGCAGCCCGCTGGGCTGTGGAGGCCGGGCTGCTGCCCGACATGGGCGAGGGCGCCTTTACGCCCGGCAAGCGTGTGACCAAGGTACAGGTCATCCGCGCATGGAACCGGCTGAAAAAGCTGGGTCTGGCGAAATAACAATTGCCATCTCCCGATCGATCCTTTCCAATAAGCGCAGCAAGGCCGTCCGGCGAATGCCGGGCGGCCTTGTTGCGTTGTGTAGGAGGGGATTCCCCGCAGCGCCGCCGCTTCCGCAGGAAGCAGGCGCTGTAAATGCCGTTTGCCATTACGACCCCACCCGTGAAAATGGGATAGCGGAGCGTCCGCAGACGCTCCGCTATCCCGAAAATTAAAATAATTCTTCCGCTGCAACGACGACGACCGCCGCCAGTGGCGGAAACAGGGAGGAGTTGTTGGGGCAGCGGCCAGCAAGACGCGCGTGCCGCCCAAGGCACGAAGCGGATGCTGGGTGCCGCAACCCGGAAGGCGCGGAGGGCATTTTCAATCGTTCTCCACCCCGGGGCACCCGGCGGCGCGCCATGCGGCGCACAGTATCTCTTTTTCCGCCTTGGAAAGCTTTTTCAGGGCGGCTTCCCGGCGTAGGGCGGCGCGCTTGTCCGCGCAGCGCTCCAGATAGGCAAAGCCTACCGCGCCGTGGGCGCGGGTGTAGCGGGCACCTTTGCCGCTCTGGTGCGCTTTCAGCCGGGCGGCGGGGTGGTTCGTCCAACCGGTGTACAGCTGCCCGCCGGTGCAGCGCACCATGTAGACGTAGGCGACGTCAGGCAAGGCGTCCATTGTTTTTCAGCACCTGACGGCAGGCCGCAAGGGCGGTCTCCTTGTCCTTGGCGGTGATGAGGAAGCGGCTGGCGTGGCAGAAGCTGATGCCCGGGATGCCGCTCTTCTGCTCGATGACCTCCTGCGGCTGCCCCGCCCAAGACTGCGGGAAGGGCAGCTTGGACTTTTTGGTCTTGTGGTCGGTGACGCACTGGGCGCTCCACCCGCCGCGCTGGCTGGGGTACACCACAAACAGGGCATCGGTCTTGTACAGACCGTTTTTCCACGGCAGATAGCAGGGCAGCACCACGATGCCGTCGCGGGAGTTGCGGTAGGCCTGCTGTACTTTTTCGTCCGCGCGGTTCACGGCGTTGGCGCTGTCGATCTGGTTTTCCAAGATCTGCTTTGCCACAGCCACCGCCTTGAAAAAGCAGCTGTCCTGATCCTCTTTGGAGTCCCACACCGGGTTGAAAAAGCCAATGGCATCGCACAGGCTGTTCTGCTCGCCGGTGTTGTCGTTCAGGTCCAGCGGCTGGATGAAGTTTTCGTCAATGAGCCGCGCCTGCCGCTCGCCCACAAGACCCGGGCCCAGCACCCGCCACAGCAGACCAAAGGCCGCGTAGGGCACGCCGTTGGCGCGGTACTCCCGGGGCTCCTGATGGTGGTCGAACATCCCAAAGCCGATATCGTACACGATGCCGTCAAAATCGTCAGGTACGGTAAAGCCGCGGGTGATCTTGATATCCGGGCGCAGAATTTGCAATAGCGCCGTAGCAAACACGTCATCGGCATGGAACTTGCCGGCGTGGGTAAAACCGTTTGCGGGAATTTTCATGGACTTGATACCTCGTTCTCCTAGTTTCGTCTGGTATCAGTATAGCACAATCCCGCCCGTGGGACAACAAAAAGGAGCTGCCGCACGGGTGCGGCAGCTCCAGATTGGTTCTATTTACAGCGCCGAGTAGCCGAAGCTGTTCACCAGCGCGTCGATGTGCTGCCCGGCCTTGCACAGGGGGCAGTCGCGGGAGTCGAAACTGGCGTAATCCGGCAGACTGGTGGGGTCGAAGATGGAGGTGACCGGGTAGCCGAGGCACTCGTGGGTGGTGGCAAAAATCGCCGAAAGCCCGGCCACGATGCCGCCGTAGTAGTTTACGGCTTCCACGGCTGCCTGAATGGTGTAGCCGGTGGTGATGGATGCGGCCAGAATGAGGACGTGCTTGCCCTTGACCATGGGAGCAAGATTATCCCGCAGAATGATCTGGCTGCCGGAGGTGTATTCCGGGGTGACGATGTAGATGGTCTTGTGGGCGTTCATATTGGTAAAGCCGTCCTTGGTCAGCTCGTTGGCAAGGCAGGTGCCGATGACCTGTGTGCCGTCCAAGCAAAGCACGGTATCCACGATGGTGCTGTGCTGGTAAGCGCTGACCAGTTCCTTTGCCACGGCTTTTGCCTCGGAAAGGCGGGACTTTTGGGTGGTCACGTCGATGTAATAGTTGATGTGGCTGTGGCTGGTGGCAAAATGTCCCTTGGCCACCCGCAGGAACAGTTCGCTTTTGCTGGTGGGAAGCTTGACCATGTTGATCATTGTACAGCACTCCTTTTTTCACCGGGCGCAGCTGCGCCGCAAAATACAAAACAGCGCGGCGACCTATTTTGATCGCAGCGCTTATTTTTCTTCTCTGCTTCTTTATTGTACTGAAAAATGCCGCTGTGCACAAGACACAAACCTGACGAAAAACCTTGCTTTTTTACAGACATATCGCCGAAAACTTGGATGCAAAGGCCGCTGCCGCCCGGAAAAGCGCACTGCAAAGAGGACATGGCGGCAAGACCGGTACGGCGGCAGGGGAGGAACACGCTTTTTTGCGCAACACGGAAAATTTTGCAAAAAGGACTGGTATTTTTGCGGGTTTTGAGTATAATATAAGAGATAGTTCAAATTTGAAGTAAAAGGAGAATCACATCCATGGCACAGGCAAAACAGGATATGGGCTCTGGCAGCGTAAAAAAGCTGATGCTGCAGCTCATGATCCCGGCGGTCGTTGCACAGGTGGTCAACCTGCTGTATAACATCGTGGACCGCATTTACATCGGACATATTGCCGGCATCGGCGCGGCAGCGCTGACCGGCGTGGGATTGTTCACCCCCATCCTTATGCTGCTGAACGCGTTCGCCATGCTGGTGGGCGCGGGCGGCGCACCCCGCACCGCCATTGCACTGGGACAGGGCGACAAGGAGCAGGCAGAGAAGATCATCTCCAACAGCTTTACCATGCTGCTGCTCTTTTCGGTGGTGCTGACCGTGGTGTTCTACGCCGGGGCACCCACCCTGCTGCGGCTCTTCGGTGCCAGTGACGCCACCCTGCCCTATGCGCTGAGTTACAGCCGCATCTACATTCTGGGCTCGGTGTTCGTGCTGCTGGTGCTGGGCATGAACCCCTTCATCACCACGCAGGGCTTTGCCAAGACCAGTATGCTTACCACCGTCATCGGTGCGGTCATCAACATTATTCTCGACCCCATCCTGATCTTTGGTCTGGGTCTGGGCGTGCGGGGCGCTGCCATTGCCACCGTGCTCAGTCAGGCCGTGGGCGCGGTGTGGATCCTGCACTTCCTCACCGGCAAAAAGACCATCCTGCGCCTGCGCAAGGACTATATGCGCCCGGAAAAGAAGGTCATCCTGCCGGTGATGGCGCTGGGCATCTCCACCTTTGTGATGATGTCCACCGAAAGCCTGCTGTCCATCAGCTTCAGTTCCAGTCTGGCGCGGTACGGCGGCGACGTGGCTGTGGGTGCCATGACCGTCATCACCAGCGCTTCCCAGCTGTGCACCCTGCCCATTCAGGGCATCTGTCAGGGCGGTCAGCCGGTGATGAGCTTCAATTTCGGCGCGGGCAAAAAGTCCCGCGTCAAGGAGGCGTTCCGCTTCCAGCTGACCCTGTGCAGCTGCTACACCTGCCTGTTCTGGCTGCTCATGATGCTGGCGCCGGGGGCTGTGGCGGGCATCTTCACCTCGGATACGGCGCTGATCGACTACACCACATGGTCCATGCGCATCTACATGGCAGGCATCTTTGCCATGGGCTTCCAGATCGCCTGCCAGCAGAGCTTTATGGCGCTGGGTCAGGCCAAGGTCAGCTTGCTGCTGGCCTGTCTGCGCAAGATCATCCTGCTGATCCCGCTCATCTTCATCCTGCCGCACCTGCTGCCGGACCCGGTATTCGGTGTTTTTCTGGCAGAGCCGGTCAGCGATATTCTGGCAGCCACCATTACCACCATCACCTTCTTCTCCCGCTTCAACGGTATTCTGGAACGGGGCGCTGCGAAGGTGTAATAATAACAACAAAGGCTGCTGCGCATTCTGCGCAGCAGCCTTTGTGCTGTGTAATTGATTTTAGACGGCCTCCGGCTCGCCCAGAGCCAGTACTTTTGTCAGCTCGGCCTGCACCTTGGCGTTTGTGGCATCGGTGACGGCCAGCACATCGGAATAGAACTTTTCCATCTCGTCACGGGTGGAGAAGGTGGCCACATACATCTGGTTGCCCATGGCACCGGACAGTGCCTCGGGGATGCGGTCCACCATGCGCATGTTGTCCTGATACTTCTGCATCAGCTGCTCGTGGCTGTAAACGAAGCTCTTGCCATCCCGGCGACCGGCAAAGGCGCAGTAATAGTGCTCACCCACCGGCATATCGGTGCCGCCGAAAGCGATCATGTCTGCCCAGATCTTGTACACGTTGGTGGAGCGGGCAAAGTCGATCATGTCCGGGGTAAAGCCGCCGCAGGGACGCATGTTGACTTCCAGCGCCACGATCTGACCCTTTTTGCCCATGCTGGCCTGATTCTCGGTCATGCGGAAGAACTCGAAGTGGACAAAGCGGCTCTTCACCCCAAAGCTCTTGACGGCGGCACGGCCCGCAGCGCGGGTGTCCTCCGGCAGATCCTTGATGATGTAGTAGATGGAGTTGTCATCGTTGTTCACGATGTCCATGATGGACACCGGGCTCACGTTGCCCGCCTCAAAGATGGGGTTGCCGTGGGCGTCAATGATGGCATCGTAGCTGTTCACCTCGGCGCGGACGAACTCCTCCATGATGTAAGCCACATCCGGGTGTTCTTTTTCCTTGTAGGCCAGAAATTCTTCCAGTTCCTTGTCGGTGGAAAGGCGGTGGGTATCCGAAGCGCCCACGCCGTTGTCCGGCTTGACCACCACCGGGTAGCCCACCTGTTCCACAAAGGCCTTGCAGCCTGCAAGGTCATCCACCATGTGGTAGCGGGCGGTGGCGATGCCGGCCTTCTGATAGTACTCCTTCATCTTGCTCTTGTACTTGATGCGGGGCATATCAGAGGTCTGGAAGCCGCTGGTAATGTGGAAATCGGTGCGCAGGGCGGCATCTCGCTCCAGCCAGTATTCATTGTTGGACTCCAGCCAGTCGATGCGGCCATACTTGAAGGTGAAAAAGGCCACGGCGCGGTATACCTCGTCGTAGTTTTCCAGACTGTTCACCTTGTAGTACTCGTTCAGGCTTGCCTTCAGCTCCGGCTTCAGCTCCTCGTAGGGCTGGTCGCCGATGCCCAACACGTTCAGGCCGTTGTTTTTCAGCTCCCGGCAGAACTGCCAGTAGTTCGTGGGGAAGTTGGGGGAGATAAAAATAA
>ENA-UEOM01000002-UEOM01000002.1-human-gut-metagenome-genome-assembly--contig:-NODE-2-length-148418-cov-15.363055_pt1 | contig 148418 bp, 102 predicted proteins | sample MGYA00242993_ERZ507994 | MGnify/ENA primary metagenome ERZ507994 (study PRJEB26167, sample SAMN06115536) | human gut metagenome | host: Homo sapiens | place: China:Neimenggu | collected 2014-11-07... | reverse complement strand
AACAACAGATTCTTCTTATTATCTCTTTGTGCTCAACGCTATTTTCAAAACTCAAACACTGCCACTCCATATGGCTGCAGCGGATATGCGATCGAATACTTCTGACCATCGCATTCCTGCTTCACCGGCTTATATACCTTCGGACGCTCCACACCGTTTCCACCGTATTTTGGATCGTCACTGTCCAGCACTAACTTCAGCTGCTTTCTGCGCGGCACAGGGAATAAGGAGCAGCACTTTGTGCTGCAATTTTATTCCGATAAAAGAATTCTATCGTTATCAAGCTCATGTCCGGCACCTGCTTTGAACCGCGCGATGAGATCGTCGACACCCATCCCCGCGCGTTCACTGCCCGCGACGTCGAGCACGATGTGCCCGTCCGCCATCATCAGTGTGCGGTTGCCGAGCTCAAGTGCCTGATGCATGTTGTGCGTGACCATCAGGCAGGTGATGTGACTTTCCGCCACGACGCGGCGGGTGAGGTCGAGCACCTTTTCCGCCGTTGCGGGGTCGAGCGCCGCGGTGTGCTCGTCAAGAAGTAAGAGCTGCGGCGGCACCATCGTCGCCATCAGCAGCGTGAGCGCCTGACGCTGGCCGCCGGAGAGCAGGCCCACGGGGTTTTTCATGCGGTCCTCAAGGCCCATGTCGAGCTGCTTGAGCTGCTCGGCGAAGAACTCCTTGTCCTTCTTGCTGATGCGGCTGAACGGATTGCCGTGCGCCGCGCGCAGGTACGCGAGCGCAAGGTTTTCTTCGATCGTCATGCTCGGCGCGGTGCCGCGCAGGGGGTCCTGAAAGAGACGCCCGATGCGGCGGGAGCGCTCGTGCTCGGGCATGAAGGTGATGTCCTTGCCCGCGAGCGAAATGCTGCCCTCGTCGGCATAAAAGCTGCCCGCGATGGCGTTGAAGAGCGTCGACTTGCCCGCGCCGTTCGAGCCGACGATGGTGACGAAATCGCCCTCGTCCAAATGCAGGGAAAGGGAAGAAAGCGCCTTTTTTTCATTCACCGTGCCGGGGTTGAAGGTCTTGGAGAGATTTTGAATGTCCAGCATCTTACACGCCCTCCTTATTTCTGGCGGCCATTTTGCGCTTCTGGAATGTCGCCCACTTCTGGATGCTCGGCGCGGCAATGGCCAGCGCCACAATGATGGCCGTCAGGAGCTTCAGGCACTCGACGGGCACGATCTTCGTGTAGAATACGATGGCGTAGATGAAGCGGTAAACGATCGAGCCGAGAATCGCGGCGATGACGCCCTTTTTGACGCTTCTGCGCCCGAGCAGCGTCTCGCCGATGATGAGGCAGGCGAGGCCGATGACGACGATGCCCGTGCCGGAGTTGATGTCCACAGTCTTCTGATACTGGCCGACGATCGCGCCGGAGAGCGCCGTGAGCATGTTGGCAAGGCACAGGCCGACCGTGATCGTGAACGACGGATTCAGGGACGAGGCGCGCACCATGTCGGGGTTATCGCCCGTGGCGCGGATGGAAAGACCCATGCGCGTGCCGAGAAACAGCACCAGCAGAAGACCGGCCAGGATCGTGACGAACGCTGCGAGCAGCAGCTCGTACCACTCGCCGCCGATGCCGGTCTCGCGCAGCATCGTGAAGACGGTCTTGCCGCCAAGCAAGCTCTGGTTGGATTTCCAGCCCATCGCCATTAAGTTGATGGTGTAAAGGCCGGTGTTCGTGACGATGCCGGCGAGGATCGACGGCACGCCGAGCTTCGTCTGCAAAAACGCGGTGACAAAGCCCGCGCACGCGCCCGCGAGCATCGCGGCGAAGATGGCGAGGACAGGGTGTCCCGCGGCCGTCGCGGTGACGGACACGGCCGCGCCGAGGACGAAGCAGCCGTCGGTCGTCAGATCGGCGATGTCGAGGATGCGGTAGCTTAAAAACAGCGCCATCGCGACCAGCGCGTAGAGGAAGCCCAGCTCAAGGGCGGTCTGCGTGATGATGAGCATGGGGAAATTCTCCTTTCAGGCCAATTTCCCCCGACGGGAAGGTCGGGGGAAAGGCAGTTCATTTGCGGGGAAACGGTTTTCTTAGTCCTTGGTGGTCGTGACCTCGACAACGGTGCCCATGCTGTCGAAGCAGGAGTAGTCAAGGCTCATCGCGGCGGCGGTGTCGGTGTTGACGGTGATGATGCCGCCGTCCATCAGGTAGTAGTCCTCCATGGCGTCCATGCCGTCGGTGATGGCGGAGTAGGCGAGGTCGGCGGTCTTGGCGCCGAGGTCGGTGTAGTTCACGCCGCAGGTGGCGTAAGCGCCGTTGCGGACGAAGGAGTCAGCGCCGGTGTAGTGGGGGATGCCGGCCTTGGCGAGGTCCTCATAGATGGCGAGCTCGGCGGCCATGATGACGTTGTCGGTCGGGGTGAAAACTGCGTCCACACCGTCGGCAATCAGCGCGGAAGCGGCAGCGACGACTTCGTCGTTCGTGTTCGCGGTCTGCTCAACGTACTCGATGCCCTTGGCGTCGAGGTAGGCCTTCGCGTCGGCGATGGGCTTGGTGGAGTTGGGCTCAGAGAGGGAGTAGAGCAGGCCAACCTTGGCGACGTCCGGGTTCTGGGCGAACATCATGTCCATGATGAAGCTGGTGTTCAGCGCGTCGCTCGTGCCGGTCACATAGTCGATGCCCGTCAGGCTCGCGGCCTCGGGATCGGAGACGGCGGCATAAACAACGGGGGTCTTGGTGTCCTCAGCGGAGAGGGCAGAGATCTGCGCGGCGGTCGTCGCGATGGGGATGATGGCGTCGACCTGATCGGCGATCGCCTGATCGGACAGCTGCTTTAAGATGGTCTGGTCGTTCTGGCCGGAGGTGATGTTGTACTCGATGGTCACATTATTGTCGGCTGCGATCTTGTCGAGCTCGGCGGCCACAGCGTTTGCGATCTCGTCGAGAGAGGCGTGGTCGAGCTGCTTGATGATGGCGACCTTGTAGGTCTTGCCACTCTCGTCGCCGCCCTGCTGGGCGTCGTTGCTGCTGTCGTCGCTCTTGCTGCCGCACGCGGCCAGAGACAGGGTCATCGCACCGGCGAGGGCCAGGGTCAGAAGCTTTTTCACCATGTTGTTTTTCATTTTTGTTTTCCTCCAAATTTATTTGATTTCGGGTGGCAGATGAGGTCCTGGTTTGCCGGAACAGGAGGAATATAAAGAAAAAAGACCTTCATCCCATACACATGGGACAAAAGTCATCAAACTTCTGCGATACCACCCAAATTGACGTTTTGTAAAACGCCCGCTCGCTTACGCGCACCATCATACGCGCCCCGATGGATAACGGGTGGGATACCCGTCGGTCCCTACTTGACTTCCGCCGTTCGGTCCGCCCTCTGAAGTCCATTCACCGACCGTCCGCCGCCCCGATCACACCACCCGGGACTCTCTTTGTGCATATATTGGCCAGAGTACCGTTCTACTCAGAAATCCCATATATAATTAATTCAGCCATCGTTTTGTTAATAAGCCTTGCGTTTGTTTATTATGGCAACCAAATTTGCGGGAAAAAACTAAGCAAATACTTAGGATTTATGTAATTGACCGTCCGACTGATTTGGGTTGAAAAGTTTTACTGGACAGCAATATTTCAGAGTGAGAAAAAAGGAGGGCTGGATTCCTGGCAGGGAGTCCGGCCCTTTCGTTGTTCTTGGGCTTGCCGTCCGCTCATGGTCCTGTCCCCGTGAGCCTGCTCAGGCCGGGAGTGCTGATTGCGCATGGTGGTCCGGGGCTTTTGCTCTGTAGGGGGAAGGTGCGATTTCATGGTGAACGGGGCGGGACACTGGTCATTGTGTGTCACTGCCCACTATGATTATTTTTGCAAAACGGCTATAATTGGGAAAAGTCTGTCTTAGGACATCAAAAACGGGGCTATAAGCCAAGAAAAATTGTCTTATAGGACAATTTAAATTCTCTTATAAGACATTTTGAATTGTCCTATAAGACAATTTTTTCAGGGTCTTCAGGGCCTTTTTCGGTGGTTTTGCGGCCTTGCGTCGCGGAACTCGTGACTTTGCGTTTTTTTGCAAAACGGCTTTTTCGCGTGACCTGCAGCGTGGAGGCTTTTGACATCTTCCATCAGTTGTCCTCCACGCAATACATCATCAATGCATCTTCTTTCGCCCACAAATAAAGTTGGACTCGCATTGCCAATGCCGTCCTGACCCTTTCTTGCCGGTCAGCAAGAAGAGGCCGACTATACCGGCACGTTTCATCCATCACACTTCCCAACCGTTTGAACATCGTCTTGAGCACTTGAGGAGCGGTATGTAATTGAAGATTTTTAGCTACCTTTGCACCGTTTTACACTATTAGCACAAGAATCAGATATGATAACAGTTGATGGACTGACCGTTGAGTTCGGCGGTACCACCCTATTCAAGGACATCTCTTTTCAGATTAACGAGAAAGACCGTATAGCCCTCATGGGCAAGAACGGCGCAGGAAAAAGCACTCTGCTCAAGATTATCGCAGGCGTAAGAACGGCCACACGTGGTACGGTTTCGGCACCCAAGGATTGCGTCATAGCCTATTTGCCACAGCATTTGATGACCGAAGACGGGCGCACGGTATTCGAAGAGACTTGCCAGGCATTTGCCCATCTGCACGAAATCCAAGCAGAGATAGACCGCATCAACAACGAGCTGACCACCCGCACAGACTACGAGAGTGACGAATACATGCAGCTCATAGAGAAGGTGTCCACGCTCTCGGAGAAGTTCTATGCCATAGACATGACTCATTTCGAAGAGGATGTAGAAAAGACTCTGCTTGGTTTGGGCTTTGAGCGAACCGACTTCAACCGTCCCACCAGCGAGTTCTCCGGCGGCTGGCGCATGCGTATCGAGTTGGCCAAACTGCTTCTCAAGTCGCCTGACGTCTTGCTCCTCGATGAGCCCACCAACCATCTGGACATCGAGTCAATAGGCTGGCTCGAGGATTTCATCTGCAACAGTTCAAAGGCTGTAGTGGTCATCAGCCACGACCGCAAGTTCGTGGATAACATCACCACACGCACCATCGAGGTGACCATGGGACGTATCTACGACTATAAAGCCACCTACAGCCACTATCTGGAGTTGCGCAAAGAGCGCCGTGAGCAGCAGATGAAGCAGTACGAAGAGCAGCAGAAGATGATAGCCGAGACGAAAGACTTCATCGAGCGGTTCAAAGGAACCTACTCCAAAACCTTCCAGGTGCAGAGCCGCGTGAAGATGCTGGAGAAGCTGGAACTCATTGAGGTGGATGAAGAAGATACAAGCCGGCTGCGTCTGAAGTTCCCTCCCAGCCCACGCAGCGGCAGCTATCCTGTGCAGATGAGTGATGTGGCCATGTCATTTGGCGACAAGAAAGTGTTTGGCGGAGTGAACCTCACAGTCGAGCGAGGCGACAAGATAGCCTTCGTCGGGCGTAATGGCGAGGGTAAGTCAACGCTTGTGAAGTGCATCATGGGCCAATTACAGAATGAAGGCAAGCTGGAGCTGGGCCATAACGTGCAGATTGGCTACTTCGCACAGAACCAGGCCTCTCTGCTTGACGGCGAGCTGACAGTCTTCCAGACCATCGATGATGTGGCCAAGGGAGAAATACGCAACAAGATACGCGACTTGCTGGGAGCCTTCATGTTCGGCGGTGAGGAATCCACCAAGAAGGTCAAGGTGCTCTCTGGAGGCGAGCGTACTCGTCTGGCCATACTCAAACTCCTGCTGGAGCCAGTAAACCTGCTCATCCTCGACGAGCCTACCAACCATCTCGACCTCAAGACCAAAGATGTGCTCAAACAGGCGCTCCTGGACTTCGACGGCACGCTCATCGTGGTTAGCCACGACCGTGACTTCCTCGACGGACTGGTAAGCAAAGTGTATGAGTTCGGTCATGGCAGGGTGCGCGAACACCTGTGCGGCATCTATGAGTTCCTTGAGTCCAAGAAGATGGAAAACCTTCAGGAGCTCGAAAAGAAGCATTGAATCTGAAGTGTTACCACATATAGCCTTCTGGCAGGATACGTATTAACGTCCCTGCCAGAAGGCTTCTTTTTTACTTATAATGTCTGATACTCTCCTATCTTCTATGAAGGCAGAAGACAGCCAAGCCGTCCCGATGGTCCAGTTGAATAATATGCGAGACTGCTTTTTTGTACTAAGATAGCCCACTCACTTGCCCGACGAATTTGCCTTACGGCTCATCAGACTCTCGTTTACCGTCTTGTCAAGGGTGAAAAGACATTATACGGCGCCTGCCACATCACGTGGGGAGAGCGGGCGCTTCTTCTTGAGTATCCAGAAGAAGACGCAGAAGAGGACAGTGGCATTGACCACCCAGCTCACGGGGTAGCAGCAGGAGAGGAAGCCGAGGGTGGGATTGGTGGGAAACACACGATAGAGCCAGAAGAGGCGCACACCGCAGATAAACACCACGCACACCAGTGTGGGAGTGAGCGAATGCCCCAAAGCACGCAAGAGACCCGAGATGGTTTCATTGCAGGAATGCACTGTATAGAAGGTCAATACGATAGCAATACGCTCCACAGAAAGCCTTATGACATCGGCATCAGAGGTAAAAAGGGAACTCAGGGGAGCGGCAAAGAGCACAAAGAGGAAGCTCACTACCATCGTCGCACCTGCTCCCAGCAGGATGGTATCACGTATGACCCTACGACAACGACGGTAGAGGCGGGCTCCGTGGTTCTGACTGAGGAACGAGGTACCTGCCTGTGCAAAGGCATTTGCCACGAAGAAACAGAAGTAGTCATAGTTCAGCGACACCGTGTTGGCAGCAATGGCCGTTGCACCCAGCGAGTTGATGCCACCCTGGATGAGCACGTTTGAGAAATTGAAGAGCATACCTTGCACGCCGGCGGGAATACCTATGACGGCTATGCTACGCAGCACATCCCAATGGATACGCACCTTGCGAAGGTCCAGGCGAAGCATTCCATGTTCGCGGCAAAGTATGCGCACCAGCATGAAGGAACTGAGCACCGAAGACACCAGAGTGGCTATGGCAACTCCCTCCACACTCATGTGCAGACGGATGACAAAGAACAGGTTGAGCAACACATTCACCACCCCGCTGGCTGCCATCACGAAGAGCGGACGACGGGTATCGCCTTTGCTTCGCAGGATAGCTGCGGCGAAGTTCATCAGCATGAGGAAGGGCATTCCCAGGAAATAGATTCTGAAATAGAGCACAGCCAACGGCATGATGCCCTGTGGTGTATGAAGCCACGAGAGGATATCCTCTGCACCCAACCATCCAACGACGGCCAACAACACTCCGCTCAGCAAAGATACAGCGATGGAGGTGTGTACGGCTCGTGATACGCGCTCCTCATCACGCTCACCCAGCAAACGGGCTATCACCACGTTGGCACCCACGCTGAGTCCCACAAAGAGGTTGATCATCAGATTGATGATGAAAGCATTGGCTCCCACAGCCGCCAACGCTGTGCTGCTGGCAAAGCGTCCCACCACAGCCACATCGGCAGCATTGAGCAGTTGCTGAAGAAAAGCTGTTCCAGCAACAGGCAAAGCAAACCACACCATCTTGATGGCAATGGGGCCGTTAAGCATATCGAGGTGCGAAGCACCGCTCTCTTTCGTCTTCTTGTCGTGCATTGTCAAACGTCTCTCTATCTGTTGAATCAAAAAAGGAATCGCGCCCAAAGGCTCTCCTTATATATATATAATGTATAAGTTGCCTTCTCATGAGACTTCACCCACCAAGGCGAAGTTTCTTCTGCAAACGCAATCCTGTCTCTTTGACGCGAAAATGCGGCCCGACTCCAACCGTTGTTTTCGGAGTCAGACCGCTTATTATCCTTTCCTCTTTGCAGGAAAGATTAGTCTTGGATATCGCTCTTAGAACTTATAACCCAGCGTGCAGATGATGCTCTGGCGTGTCATGTTGACATCCACAGGGTCAATGGTGACACCACGCAAGTCGGGATTGGCCTGTGTGAAATCGGTATCACCCTGGGCGAAACCAGTGTCAAAGGCATAGAAGTCGGCACTCTGGTTGCGCACCTTATAGGCCAGATCTACGTAGAAACCCTTGATGCGGTAGCCCAGACCCACGGTGAGGATGTTGGTATCACCCCATCGCATGTAGCTTGTACCCGTAGCATAGTCCATAGCAGCGCTATTGATGCCGTACTGGTCAAAGCGTACATTGTCCTTGTATGCCGAGGTGATATAGTTGTAGCCAAGACGCATGGCAAAGGCCTTCACAGGACGATACTCCAGTCCGGCACGCAGTGTATGCACACCCTTGAGGGTATTCTTGGCATGCTCATTCATTGCCTTGTCGGTAGTATTGGCAAATGATGTGTGGTAATCATCCCATTCATCATACTTGGGATAACCCATGTGCATGCTGCCATAGTTGGCAAACTCGTAATCCACATCCCATGCAAAGGATGTTCCTACCGTGCTTCCCATGCTGGCACGCACCTTCCAGGGAGTGCGCATAGTGTATTCCAGATAGCTCTCCTTCTGGTCTGTACGCTTGTTGTCGATAAGGTCCGTCAGGTCATACAGCGTGCTGTTCTTCATCCTGTACCAGGTAGGAGTTTCCACAGCAAAACCGATGCGGAAGGAGTTCTCTTCGAAAGGACGCACTATGAAGCCCAGTTTCACGTTGATGCCATAGCCCGTTATCTTCTGGTCATTGTAGAGTGCATAGTCACCCTTGACGTTCTCACCGTCTGCGTTGTTGTAGCTGTTGAACTCGGTATATTCCGACCAAGAGCGGTAATCAACGTTGTCAAATCCGAGGTTCAGTCCCACATAGGCACGATCCTTGAGGTTTGCACTGAAGTTCACATCATAGCCCTGCAGGCTTCCTGCCGAGTGACGTGTGTAGAGACTGCTCTCTCCGCCGAACTTGTTATAGTAGGCAGTTGCCTTGTCGGGATTGGCTTCGTCACCGTAGATAGGCGTCAGATAGCTGTTGTCAACTGCCATTCCTGCCAGATTGTAGTTGGTGTCAAAGCGGTTCGAAGCCAACTCAGCCACCTGGTCCATCTGGCTCAGTCCGTTCAGACGGGCATTGTCGGCATAGAAGTTATAGTTGTAGTTGGCCTTCTTCTGATAGTTGAATCCCACGTTGAAGAAGGGACAAGTCTCATTGGCCAGCCTCACGCTATACACAAAACCCATCTGATCAAAGGTGCCTTTACCGCGGTTCTCGGTGCTGATGCGTGCGTTGTTCCACTGTCCTCCAAAGGTGAGTCCGACATCGCTCTTGCGATAGAGACCTATGCCAGCGGGGTTCCAGCCCATCACACCCAGGTCGGCACCCAAAGCGCCCATCGCTCCTCCCATACCCACATAGCGAGCTGTGCCTATCACATCCTGCGAGTTGTTGGCAAGCTGCTCGTTGATGAATGTATTCTGTGCCTGCATGCCTGCTGCTGCCAGCAGCATGAGGGCGGCCATATCAATTCTTCTCATAAGTTATATACCCTTTTAGGTTTGTCGTTCGATTCTATTCTCAATGTCCTTTCAGGCACTTCTGCTTAGCGTCCGCCACGGCCTCCGCCGCCACCACGTGAACCACCTCCGCCGAAGCTGCCGCCTCCGCCACGTGAACCACCGCTGAAGCCTCCTCCGCTAAAGCCGCCGCCACTGTAGCTGCCACCGCGTGAACTGCCGCCCACACTCGAACCTCTTGTGCTGCTGCCGGTAGAATTGCTGCGGCTGGTAACAGTGCCTCCTCGGCTGTAGCTCTCGCGAGTACCTTGGGTGCCACCACGTGTGATGCCCTCTGCACGTCCGCCGCGCTGGGTGGTGTAACTGCGAGTGTCGCGTGTAACACCGCCTCTGGTGCCCACATCCGTACGGCCTCCGCGTGTGCCTGCAGCACTCTGATAGCGCCCGGTAGAGCCCATGCGTGTGGTGCCTACCCTGCCTCCGCGTGTACCGCCACCTGTACCTGCTATGCCACTTCTGCCGCCTCGCTCGCCATGGTTGCGGTATGCCAGCGAGGGACGATGGGGAAGATAATCGCGATAATAGCCATGATGACCCCATCCGCAATCCCATCCAGGATGACAGTGCCAGCCCCATCCCCAGTCAAACCAGCTGTAATAACCATAGTGGAAATAGGGGCGGTACCAGCCATACCAAGGGTCGTACCAGGGATCATACCAGCCAAAGCTGATGTCCCAAAGGAACGGATCACGCCACACCATCCCCCTGAAGCGATAGAGGCGCGAAGAATAATAGTAGTCGTCATCGTAATAGCCTGCCCCATCGTCACTGTAGCGATAGTCACCCGAGCGGTCATCCTCATAGTCGGAACCGCCGCGTGCAGCAGACTCATAACGCTTGGTCACCTGATCACCTGCACTGTCCTCGGTGCATACATACAGAGTGTCGCCCACCAGCCTCGTCCTTACGCCGCCTGCGGCAGGACCACGACGGTTGTACTCATCCACGTCGCGCAGCTGGCCTGTATGGTAATCGACCTTCGGATTACCCTCATACACCACAGGCTGATCGCGCCTGGTGGCAGCACGGTCAGTCTTTTCCACGCGCTCCGTCTTGGCCTTCTTCTTGCCAGGAACGAAGTACAGATCATCGTCTGTGCTCTGTGCAAAAGCCATGCAGGGGAGCACCGAAAGTGCCAGAAGCAGAATCAAATTCTTTTTCATATTCCTTGCCTTTATGTTTTCTGTGACAAAGTTATTCCCTTTCATCGAGATGTGCAAAGGGATTTAACCTATTTACAGGGGGAAAATTCCCCCATTAGAGTTTTTTATCATAATTTTGCCCACAATTATGAAATATACCGAGGTAACTTTCCAAATAAAGCCCTACAGCCAGACTGCCGCCGACCTGCTGGCCGCTCTGTTGGGCGAACAGGGATTTGAGACGTTCACGGAGGCCGACCAGGCGCTGGTGGGCTATGTGCAGCAACCGCTCTGGCACGAACAGGAGGTGCAGCAGATGCTGGCCTGCTTCCCCATGCCCGACACCACAATAGAGTTTACGGCACAGGATGCTCCCTATCAGGACTGGAACCAGGTGTGGGAGGAAGAGGGTTTCCAGCCTGTACTCATCGGTTCGCAGATAGTGGTTCACGACACCCGCCACACCGATGTGCCGCAACTGCCATACGACATCACCATCTCACCACGCCAGGCCTTTGGTACAGGCAACCACCACACCACGCGCATGCTGATGGAATGGCTCGCACAGGCCAACCTGCAGGGGCTGGATGTGATAGATGCCGGCACAGGCACGGGAGTGCTGAGCATCATGTGTGTGATGAGGGGTGCCCGCCATGTGCTGGCCTACGACATTGACGAATGGAGCGCCGACAATGCACGCGACAACCTGCTGCTCAACGGCATCGGTTCGGCCCGCGTGGAAGTACGCTTGGGCGATGCCTCTGTGCTCCAGCCCAATGACCAGGCACACCTATTGATGGCAAACATCAACAGAAACATATTACTTGCTGACATGCAGCGGTTTGCTGGTGCACTCTTTCCCGCTGGGCAACTGCTCCTGAGCGGCTTCTACACCGAGGATATTCCGCTTCTCACTGCCGAGGCTGCACGCAACGGCCTCCACCTCAAGGACAAGCGCACAGAGGACAATTGGACCATGCTTCTTCTGCAAAAGGACTAAGAGAACGGGGGCAAAAGCGTCCCTTATTTTGGGCAAGACAATAAAAGAAGCCTCGCACATGCTTTTCCGGCACAGCGCGAGGCTTTCTATTTGTCAGTTCATCGGACTCTCCGTTTCATCACTCCTTCTTTCTGGAAGAGGCGCAACACGATGCTTTGTCGCAGAGGGCGCTCTGAGATCGTCCGTAAAGCTGGCTGAAATTATCGATGAAAGCATGCAGAAATCTCCGTTTGCAGGCTGCTGATGGCCGTACAAAGCCTTTGGACGGCCATCCCAAACCTGCGTATGTGCATCCCAAACCTGCAAACGGAAAAACTCAATGCGGTGCATAGGCACATGCAGCACGCTGCACATGCACACGCAGCGCGCTGCATTCATCATCGCAACGCGCTGCGTCTTTGGAGCCAAAACCGTGCCTTTTTCCGAGGGAACCACTCTGTCCGGTTTCAGAGGACATTCCAAGCGTGATTCCAATCCGACACTCCCACCCTTCCAATCTTCATCTGAAGGATAGGCAAGGGGGAATTTCCCGGTTAGAGGCTGTAGAACTTGCTGAAGGCACGTATGCAGTAGAGATGGTCGGCCACGGCACCTGTCTCCCTCACACTGTGCATACCCAGGATGGGATTGCCCATATCCACACCACGAACGGGCAGTGAGGAAGCCAGGATATTGCCCAGCGTGCTTCCGCCTGCCACATCGCTGTGGTTCACAAAGCGCTGACAGGGAACACCTGCCTCACGGCAAACTTCGGCAAAGACTGAGGCTGAAACGGCATCGCTGGCGTATTTCTGGGCAGCGTTGAACTTGATGACCGGTCCGCCGCCCAACTGTGGATGATTGGTGGGATCGTACTTCTCGCTGTAGTTGGGATGCCAGGCATGGGCATTGTCAGCCGATATCATGAAGGCACGCTCCACAGCCATGAAGAAGTCCTCCTGGCTTCCACCCTGCGCAGCACACAGGCGGTGCAGCATGTTGGCAAGGAAGGGACTGCCGGCACCCTGCTTTGTCTGGCTGCCCGTCTCTTCATTGTCGAAGATGGCCAGCACCTGTGTCACTTCGGGAGAATCGCCTTCCTGCTGGAGCAGAGCCGCCATGCCTGCGTGTACCATACTCAAGTCATCGAGCCTGCCACTGGACAGAAACTCATCGTGCATGCCGAAGGTGCAGGCAGGAGCACAGTCATAGAGATAAAGGTCAAAGTCGATAATCTCATTGGCCTGCACGCCCAACTCCTCGCATATCACCTTTTCGAGCATGCGCCCACGCTCCAGCTCGTCGGTCACAATGCCCATGATGGGCAGCATATCCTTCTGCTTGCTGAGCTTCACACCGTCATTCACCTGGCGGTTGAAGTGAATGGCCAGGTTGCTGATCTGCAGCAGCGGACGCTTGACATGCAGCAATCGGGTGACAGGATGCAGCGCATCTTTGCCCCTCAGAATCACTCGGCCGGCCAGACTCAGCGGGCGGTCAAACCACGTGCTCATTATCGGACCGCCATAGACCTCGGTATTCAACTTGGTGATACCACCCTCACAGGTCATCTCCGCATTGGGCTTGATGCGGAAGGTGGGCGAATCACAATGGGCACATATCATGCGGAAGCCTGCCTCGCCAAGCGTTTTACGTCCCAGGCGGAAGGCATAGAGCGAAGAGTCGTTCTTGGTCACGAAGAACTTGTCGCCAGCCTTCATTTCGCCCAGCGGGCATGAGGCATCGAGCCGCAAATAGCCAGCCTGCTCCAGTCGAGCGGCCAGAGTTTGCACCGCCAGGAAGTTCACCGGCGAGGCATTGAGAAATGAGATGAGGTCGTTAATCATATTATATTAAGGAATGATATTGTATTTCTCGATAAAAAGAGGTACATTTGCACACACAGACAGCGCATGCCCGACAAGGCACAGCCTGCCCCGAGGGCAAATGGCATGCCTATCCGGCGCAAAGCCAGCACGTGCAGGGCACCGCGAAGCCTGTTTGCGGGCACTGGACGGGTGCTGTATGATGCAAAGATAAGATTATATTTTCATTTCGATGAGACAGGAAGACAAAATAACGGAAAAGTCCTCGCTTTATCACCATCTGGAGAGCAAATCGGTGGGAGAACTGCTTGAGGACATCAACCGGGAAGACCACAAGGTGGCCGATGCAGTGAAGGAAGCTCTGCCGCAGATAGAAGCTCTGGTGGTGGAAGCAGAGAAGAGGATGAAACGCGGCGGACGTGTGTTCTACATCGGAGCAGGCACCAGCGGCCGGCTGGGTGTGCTGGATGCCAGCGAGCTGCCTCCAACCTTCGGTGTGCCATCCACACTGGTGAGCGGACTCATAGCGGGAGGCGACACCGCCCTGCGTAATGCGGTGGAGAATGCCGAGGATATGACAGCCCAGGGATGGGCTGACCTGCAGAAGTTCGAGCCTAATGCCGATGACACACTCATAGGCATAGCCGCCAGCGGTACAACACCTTACGTCATAGGTGCCATCCGCGAGGCCAGAGCGCATCACATGCTCACGGGCTGCATCACCAGCAACCCCTCTACCCCACTGGCCGAGGCTTCGGAGTTCCCCATAGAGACTATCGTGGGCCCGGAATTCGTGACGGGAAGCAGCCGCATGAAGAGTGGTACGGCACAGAAGATGGTGCTCAACATGATATCCACCACTCTGATGATACGCATGGGCCGCGTGCAGGACAACCGCATGGTGAACATGCAGCTCACCAACGCCAAGCTGGTGGAACGAGGCACACACATGATACAGGAACAGACTGGGCTCTCCTACGAGGAAGCCAAAGCCGAACTGCTGAAGGCAGGAAGCGTGAGCAAGGCGCTCTCGCTCTGACCGGGCGCAACACACACAGCACACACAAACATGCATATAGCCATAGCCGGGAACATAGGAAGCGGGAAGACAACACTCACACGCATGCTGGCCAACCACTACGGATGGGTGGCAAAGTATGAGCCAGTGGTTGACAACCCCTACCTCAACGATTATTACAAGGACATCAAGCGATGGGCGTTCAACATGGAAGTGTTCTTCCTGAAAGAGCGGTTCCGCCATCTGCTGGAGATTGCCCGCATGCAGGAGACCACCGTACAGGACCGCAGCATCTACGAGGGCGTTTATATCTTTGCCGCCAACAACCATCGGCAGGGACATCTGAACGACCGCGACTACGAAGCCTATATGGAGCTCTTCGGGCTGATGACGGATATCGTGCGCTATCCTGACCTGATGATTTACCTGAGAGCCAGCATCCCCCACCTGGTGAGCAACATACAGAAGCGCGGGCGGGACTGTGAGCAGGCCATCCAACTGGAGTATCTGAAGGGAGTGAACGACCTCTACGAGGACTTCATCCAGAATCAGTACAAGGGACGAGTGCTTACCATCGATGTGGATGGACTGGACTTCGAGCACTCGGAACAGGATTTCGGACGCATCACAAGCCAGATAGACGAACTGCTCTACGGCCTCTTCCCACTGGAGAACCAGATGCCACAGGAGCACACAGACACACAGACAACCCCAAACAAACCATAACAGACAAACAAGAAAGCCATGCATATAGCCATAGCAGGAAACATAGGAAGCGGAAAGACCACACTCACACGCATGCTGGTCAAGAGATACGGATGGACGCCAAGGTACGAGCCTGTGGATGTGAACCCTTACCTGGAGGATTTCTACAAGGATATGTACCGCTGGTCATTCAACTTGCAGATATACTTCCTGAACAAGAGATTCCGCGATGTGGTGGATATCTCGAAGAGCAAAGACACTATCATCCAGGACCGCACCATATTTGAGGATGCGCGCATATTCGCTCCCAACCTGCATGCGCAGGGTTACATGAGCGACCGCGACTTCAAGAACTACAGCGACCTCTTCGATCTGATGATGTCGCTGGTGGGCACACCCGACCTGATGATATACATCAGAAGCAGCATCCCCAACCTCATCTCGCAGATCAGCAAGCGCGGAAGGGACTTTGAGCAAAGCATCCGCATCGACTACCTCACGGGACTCAACGACCGCTACGAGGAGTGGATAGCCAACTACCCCGGACGCCTGCTCATAGTGGATGGAGACACTCTGAAGTTTGAGTCAAATCCCGAGGACTTCAAGGCCATCACCGAGCAGATTGACGCCAAGCTCTACGGCCTGTTCCCCGATGCAGAGTGAGGCTATAAAGCCACCAAATATGAAGGAAAGAAGCAAACTACCCGCCATATTCACCCGCCTCGCCTTACGGAGTTGCCGTGCAGCGAGGAAGGCGTCAGCCATGCTCGTTCTTCTGCCCATGCTGGCAGGCAACACGCTTGCAGCACAACATCAGGCAGACAGTACAAAGACAGTGAATGACACTACGTTAATGCGTGAGATAACCGTCAATGGGCTGAAGCAGAGCATCACCTACAGGCTCGACCGCAAGAGGATAGATGCTGCACAGGTGCTTACGGCACAAGGCGGAACGGCACTCGATGTACTGAGGCAACTACCCAGCGTGCAAGTGGATGCCGATGGGGAGTTGACACTGAGGGGCAGCAGCGGTTTCCTGGTGTATGTAGATGGCAAACCCAGTCCGCTCACAGGCACTGAAGCCCTGCAGATGATAGCAGCGGCAAGCATCAAGAGCATAGATGTACTCACCACCCCGCCTGCCAAATACAAGGTGGAAGGTGATGTGGGCATCATCAGCATACAGACCAACAAGCCCACGGCTGACGGATGGGATCTCATGGTCAACTCGGCAGCGAGCACCTGGGGGACACTCAGTGTGGACGGCAGATTGAGCTACCGCATAGGACACCATAATATATATGCAGGCGCTCAAGGAACAAAGATAAAGAACAAGAGCGACTTTGAACAGCACAAGACCACACTGGTGGAGGACTACAAGACCACTTCGGTGGCCGACGGAACACGCTTCCGCCACTTTGGCACCTACATCGGACAGGGCGGTTATGAGTTCAAGAACTCCCGACATGACTTCAACATCGACCTGCAAGGCGGCAGAACACGTAACCCGCGAGGAGGTGACATGGATTATGACGAACTGCGCATGCAGGGGGACAACGAACTGAGCCATGCGCTCTACACCAGTCACGACCGCTACAAGCTGACCAAATATCTGTTTCAAGCGGCCTCCGACTACACATGGAAGATAAACGAGCGCAACGAGATAAACATCAACAACCGCTTCAGATACGACCGATTCTCGGAGGAATACACCGAGAGCAACATGTTTGACCAGAGCGGCAAGCGCCACGAAGGCACCCGAAGCTATGAGACAGAGCATCATTGGGATTGCGACGGAGGGGCTTCGTACACCCTGAGATACCGGCCACAAGGCAAACTGGAGGTGGGCTACCAGTATGTGACATACAGCGAGCATGGCGACTACAAGATATGCTACTGGAACCGGGATGCTGAAGAATTCAAGTGGCAGGACGGTACGCAAGGGCAGGAAAACCTCTATGCTCCCTTCTACTACCGCCGTCAGACCCACAGCGCATATGCCCAACTCAACGAACGCTTCGGACCGGTGGTGCTGGATGCAGGGTTGAGGGCAGAACGACTGAAGGATGATATGGACCTGCCAACCATCACATCCAGACACAAGAAATACACCGACCTGTTCCCGTCTGCCCACATCGGCTACTATTCCAACGTGGGAACATTCACCCTGGGCTACTCACGCAGAACCAACCGACCGGGCATCTGGAAGCTGGAGCCCTATATAACTTATGAGGACTATTACACCCGCATCATCGGCAATCCCGACTTGAACTCAGAATACATCCATGCACTGGACCTGGAGTGGCGCAAGACACTGGCCCACGACATGACGCTGTCCGTCACGGGATTCGTGCGCAGAAACACAGGAGTGGTGGATTACATCAGACGGGCATATGAGCCTGGAGTGACACTGGACAGCATCATCAATGCCGGCAACAAGTGGGAGAAGGGGCTGGAACTGCAGTTTACCGCAAAGCCTGCAAGGTGGTGGAACACAACGGTGAACGCCAGCGGATTCCATTACAACTTCCATGCCTCCTACGAAGGATGCCACAACAGCCACGGACTGAGCGGACAGTTGGGGTGGATAAACAACTTTGTGGTGGCACGAAACACCAGTCTGCAGTTTGACGGACACGTGGTGGCTCCCCGACAGTTGACGCAAGGAAGAGAGTCGGCATACTGCTATTTCGACCTGGCTGCCCGACAGACTCTCCTCGGCAAGAAGCTGAGCATAGGGCTGGTGGCGCACAACCTGCTGCACACAGCACGTTATCACAGCCGCCGGCATACGGAATTCCTGGTGAGCGAAACTTGGGTGAAACCGAAATATCCCTGCATCAACCTGGCCATTACATACCACTTCCGCCAGCAAAACGGCAAGGCAAACACAGGGAAAGCGCTCTCTACAGAGGCCGAGTTTACAGGCAAGGACTTCTGACAAAGCGTCATTCTGCCATCTTGCCAAGGCAGAAAAAGTAGGAAAGAACAGGCAGGAAAGCAGTTTGGCACAAAGTTTGTATGATACTACGTGGAGCATTGCTTCAAACATAGAAAAGAACAGAATAATACATTATAATATAATAAGAGCAATATGGCAACAAAGTTTTCTCCTGACATGTCAATGGTGCTGGCCTTCAGCAAGGAAGAGGCGGAACGCTTGAACAACGGAAGCGTTACACCCTCGCATATCCTGCTGGCCATGCTACGACACAAAGAGAACAGTGCCGTGAGCGTCTTGCAGAAACTCAACATCGACCTGCAAGTACTGAAGAGAAGACTCGAGGAAAGCACGCAGGACAACAGGCTGCTGATAGCACCCAGCATCAACGACATGGACTTCGACCTGAATGCCAGTCGTGTGATACGCCTGGGAGCGCTGGAGGCACGTCTGATGCACTCGGAAAGCATCGACACCATACACCTGCTATTGGCCATACTGAAAGCCAATGACTGCCAGGCAAGCAACATCATGAGCGAGATGAACGTCACGTATGCTTCTCTCGCACAGATAGCACACAACAACAAGGAACAGAAGAACCGCGAGGACAACGAGAACAAGAATACAGATGAAGAGGCGGTAGTGGAATACGTGACGCCAGAAGAGGATTCTCCTGCCGCAAGCAGCACTCCACGCAATACAAGCTCTGACACTCAGACACCCCTGCTGGACAACTTCGGAACAGACCTCACAAAGGCTGCCCAGGAAAATCTGCTGGATCCTGTGGTGGGCAGAGAGAATGAGATAGAGCGTGTGGCGCAAATCCTGTGCCGACGCAAGAAGAATAACCCTATCCTGATAGGCGAGCCCGGTTGCGGCAAGAGCGCCATCGTGGAGGGACTGGCACAGCTCATCGTGAAGCACCGCATCAGCCGCTCGCTGTGGGACAAGCGCATCGTGATGCTTGACATGGCTTGTGTGGTGGCGGGAACAAAGTACCGCGGACAGTTTGAGGAGCGCATACGTTCCATCAGCAACGAACTGAAGAACAACCCCAACGTGATTGTCTTCATCGACGAGATACACACCATAGTGGGTGCAGGTAACGCTGAAGGTTCGATGGATGCCGCAAACATCCTGAAGCCCGCACTTGCACGTGGCGAGTTCCAGTGCATAGGTGCCACCACAACAGACGAGTTCAAGAAGACTATAGAGAAGGACGGTGCTCTGGAGAGGCGCTTCCAGAAGGTGCAGGTGAATCCTTCAAGCCCCGAAGAAACGCTTCAGATACTGAAAAACCTCAAGGGACGCTACGAGGACTTCCACCATGTAACCTACACGGAAGAGGCTCTGGAGGCTTGTGTGAAACTCACGGGCCGGTTCATGAACGAGCGTTGCTTCCCCGACAAAGCCATTGACGCAATGGACGAAGCCGGCAGCCGTCTGCACATACAGGACAGACCTCTCCCTGAGAAAATCACCTCACTGGAGGCTCGGATAAAGGAGCTGCAGGCCAAGAAGATGCAAGCAGCACAGAACCAGAACTTCGAGCTGGCTGCCGACTACCGTGATGAAGCCAAGCATCTGCAGGCTGAATTGGACGAGGCACAGCAGAAATGGGAGAAGTCGGATGCCAATCCACGTCTGGAGGTAGATGAAAACATCGTGGCCGAAGTGGTGAGCAAGATGACTGGCATTCCCGTGCGGCGCGTGGGACAGGAGGAGAACGAGCGCCTGCGTAAGCTCAAGGAAATCCTTCTGAAGAAGGTCATCGGGCAGGATGATGCCGTTGCCACCATAGCAAGAGCCATCCAGCGCAGCCGTATCGGCCTGAAAGATCCCAAGCGCCCTATCGGTACCTTCATGTTCGTAGGCCCGACAGGTGTGGGCAAAACCTATCTGACCAAGTGCCTGGCTGAGGAGATGTTCGGCGATGCAGACGCCATCATCCGTCTTGACATGAGCGAATACATGGAGAAGCACACCGTAAGCCGTATGCTAGGAGCGCCTCCAGGATACGTAGGATATGAAGAAGGCGGACAGCTGACAGAGCGTGTGAGACGTAAGCCATACTCCATCGTACTGCTGGACGAGATAGAGAAGGCGCATCCCGATGTGTTCAACATCCTGCTGCAAGTAATGGATGAAGGACGGCTGACTGACGGTAATGGCAACACCATAGACTTCCGCAACACCATCATCATCATGACAAGCAACTGCGGCACAAGGCAGATAAACGAGTTTGGAAAAGGCATAGGCTTCCACTCTGCAGCCGACAACATGCAGAACGAAGCCAATTACCACTCGATGGTAATGAAGGCTCTGAGCAAACAGTTCGCGCCTGAGTTCCTCAACAGACTTGATGAGGTGGTATTCTTCAGCCAGCTCAATGCCGATGCTCTGCAGCGCATAGTGGATATCGAACTGGCTCCGCTGGTGAGCAGAGTGCATGACATGGGCCACATCCTGAACGTGACACTTGCCGCACGACAGCTTCTGGCCAAGCGAGGATATGATGTGAAATACGGAGCAAGACCGCTGCGAAGGGCCATCCAAAATCTTCTGGAGAACCCTCTGTGCGAGATTCTCCTGCAAGAGAACATTGCGTCGGATGCCCAACTGACTGCTGACATTGAGGAGGAAAAGAAGGACGGACAGACCGGCAGCAAGCAAGAAGATACAAAACTGGCTATCACGGCCAACTAATAAATAAGGTATAATAAAAGAAAACATGTGCGAGGGAAACAAGCGGAGCGCACTCCATAGAGCGAGTTTTGCCTGTTCCCATCTCACAACAAACATAAAGTTACTATGAAACAAGGAAATATTGGGGTTACAACAGAGAACATCTTCCCCGTCATCAAAAAGTTCCTCTACAGCGACCATGAGATTTTCATCCGCGAGATAGTGAGCAACGCCGTGGATGCAACGCAGAAGCTGAAGACTCTGGCAGGCAAAGGCGACTTCCAGGGAGAGATGGGCGAACTGAAGGTAAAGGTAAGCATCGACAAAGATGCCAAGACAATTACCGTGAGCGACCGCGGTATCGGTATGACAGCAGAGGAGATTGACAAGTACATCAATCAGATTGCATTCTCTGGTGCAAACGACTTCCTGGAGAAATACAAGGACGATGCCAATGCCATCATCGGCCACTTCGGACTGGGATTCTACAGCGCATTCATGGTGAGCAAGCAGGTGGATATCATCACCAAGAGCTACAAGGACGCTCCTGCTATCAAGTGGAGCTGCGACGGAAGCCCCTCTTACACCATAGAGGAGACCGACAAGGCTGACCGCGGAACAGACATCGTGATGCACATCGATGACGACTGCCAGGAGTTCCTCGAGAAGAACAAGATGGAGGAACTGCTGCGTAAGTACTGTCACTTCCTGCCTGTACCCATCGCCTTTGGCAAGAAGACAGAGTGGAAGGACGGCAAGCAGGTGGATACCGAAGAGGACCTCATCATCAATGACGTGGAGCCTCTGTGGACCAAGAAGCCCGCTGACCTGAAGGACGAGGACTATAAGGAGTTCTACCGCCACCTTTTCCCCATGGCCGACGAACCTCTCTTCTGGATTCACCTCAACGTGGATTATCCCTTCAACCTGACAGGTATCCTCTACTTCCCCAAGATAAAGAACAACCTGGATGTACAGCGCAACAAGATTCAGCTCTACTGCAATCAGGTGTTCGTGACCGATGCTGTAGATGGCATCGTGCCCGAGTTCCTGACTCTGCTGCACGGCGTGATTGACAGCCCCGACATTCCTCTGAACGTAAGCAGAAGCTATCTCCAGAGTGATGCCAACGTGAAGAAGATCAGCGGCTACATCACCAAGAAGGTGAGCGATAAGCTTGCCTCCATCTTCAAGAACGAGCGTGAGGACTTCGAGAAGAAGTGGGACGACATCAAGATATTCATCCACTATGGCATGCTGAGCCAGGAGGACTACTACGACAAGGCCAAACAGTACTTCCTGCTGAAGGACACAGAAGGCAAGCACTACACACTAGAGGAGTATGCAGCACTCGTCAAGGACAACCAGACAAACGTGGACGGACAGGTCGTCTATCTGTATGCCAACGACAAGGATGCCCAATACACCTACATCGAAGCAGCCAAGAACAAGGGCTACAACGTGCTGATGATGGACGGCCAGCTCGATACTCCACTCATGGCAATGCTGGAGCGCAAGCTGGAGAAGACAACCTTCACACGTGTGGATGCAGATGTCATCGACCGCCTGATAAAGAAGGAAGATACGAAGCGCGAGCTGCTCGAGGCAGAGAGAGCCGATAAGCTCTCAAGCCTGTTCAACAGCCAGATGCCACGCACCGATAAGGTTGACTACCACGTAGAGGCTCAACCCTTGGGCGAAGACCAGTTGCCCGTCATGATCACGCAGAGCGAATACATGCGCAGAATGAAGGAGATGGCACGTCTGCAGCCTGGCATGAGTTTCTATGGCGATATGCCCGACATGTACACGCTGGTGCTCAACACCGATGCACCCCTTATCAAGCAGGTGCTGGAGGACAGCGAGGCAGCCACCAAGGAGCAACTCTCACCCGTGGAAGCAGAAATCAGAGGTCTGAGCGCACGTCAGGCTGTGCTTCGTCAGGAGCAAGAGAAGAAGAAGCCAGAGGAAGTCACTCAGGAGGAGAAGGACGATCTGAAGAAGTGCGGAGAGGACATCCAGGCCGAGAACAAGAAGAAGAACGACATCCTGAAGGAGTATGCCGACGGCAACGAGCGGGTTCACCAGCTCATCGACCTGGCACTGCTCCAGAACGGCATGTTGCGTGGCGAAGCACTCACAAAGTTTGTGAAGCGCAGCGTAAGCATGATTAAGTAACAGATAAACCCTATTCGATGAATTACGGATTTGTAAAGATAGCGTCGGCCATCCCCTCTGTGAGGGTGGCCGATTGCCAGTTTAACATAGAGCAGATAGAGTCGATGGTGGTACAGGCAGAAGGCCGCGGTGTGGAAATCATCTGTTTCCCCGAACTCTCCATCACCTCTTACACCTGCCAGGATCTGTTCCAGCAGCAGTTGATCATAGACGAAGCAGAGATGGCTCTAATCCACCTGATGAACTTCAGCAGGAGTCTGGACATCATCAGCATCGTGGGTCTGCCAGTGGCCTATAACGGTTGTCTGCTCAATTGCGCCGCAGTCGTCCAGCATGGTAAGATACTTGGCATCGTGCCCAAGAGCTACCTGCCCAACTACAAGGAGTTCTATGAGAAGCGCTGGTTTGCCAGTCTCAAGGACCTCCAGCCCGGCTCTATCCTCATCTGCGGGCAGCAAGTTCCCGTGGTTCAAAGACAGTTGTTCCGCACACCCACCTGCACCTTTGGTGTAGAGATATGCGAAGACGTATGGGCACCAGTGCCCCCCAGTTCATCACTTGCCCTGCATGGAGCCGACATCATATTCAATCTGAGCGCTGATGATGAAGGGGTGGGCAAGCATTCCTACCTCAAGAGTCTGCTTGCGCAGCAGAGTGCCCGTCTCATCTGCGGCTATGTATTCAGCGGATGCGGATATGGTGAGAGCACCCAAGATGTAGTGTTCGCAGGCAAAGGTTTCGTGTATGAGAACGGTTCGCTTCTGGCTGAGGCCAAGCGTCATTCATGCTCACCCCAACTGCTTGAGAGCGAGATTGACGTGGAGAAGTTGCGTGCCGAGCGTCGCATGAACACCACCTTTGCCTCTTGTGCTACACAATACAAAGGCGAACAGATACTTTGTGTGGATACCGAAATGGTTACCCCACGCGACATCACCCTCTCACGCACCATCGCACCACGTCCTTTCGTACCCGAAGGAAAGGACCTCGGCGAGCGCTGCGAAGAAATCTTCGGCATTCAGACAGCAGGTCTGGCCAAGCGAATGCAGCACACAGGTGCCAAGACCGCCGTGGTGGGCATCAGCGGAGGACTCGACAGCACGCTGGCTTTGCTGGTTTGCGTCCGCACTTTCGACATGCTTGGGATGGACCGCAAGAACATTGTGGGCATCACAATGCCGGGCTTCGGAACCACAGACCGCACCTATACCAATGCCATGAACCTTATGCAGCAATTGGGTGTGACCATACGTGAGATTTCCATCAAAGAAGCCTGCATACAGCATTTCAAGGACCTGGAGCACGACATCAACCAGCATGACGTGACTTATGAGAACGGCCAGGCACGCGAGCGCACCCAGATTCTGATGGATGCAGCAAACCAGTCAAACGGGCTTGTTATAGGCACAGGTGACCTGAGTGAGCTGGCTCTGGGATGGGCCACATACAACGGCGACCACATGAGCATGTATGGTGTGAATGCCTCGGTACCCAAGACCCTCGTACGTCACTTGGTATCATGGGTGGCCAATGAACTGCCTGACGAGGCTACACGTGCCACTCTGCTTGATATAGTAGATACGCCCATCAGCCCCGAACTGATACCAGCCGACGAGGATGGCAACATCACTCAGAAGACCGAGGATCTGGTTGGCCCCTACGACCTGCACGACTTCTTCCTCTATTATCTGCTGCGTTGGGGATTCCGCCCTAGCAAGATATTCTTCCTGGCCAGACAGGCTTTCAATGGAGTCTATGCAGACAACGTCATCAAGAAATGGCTCACCACCTTCTGTCGCAGATTCTTTGCCCAGCAGTTCAAGCGGAGTTGCCTGCCCGACGGACCCAAGGTGGGAAGTTGTTCGCTCAGTCCAAGAGGGGACTGGCGAATGCCCAGCGACGCAGCCTCCACATTGTGGCTCAAGGAGTGTGAGGCGCTCTGAAGAGCCCTCCACCCTACTGCGCCTTATGCACCAACACAATGAATCCAGAAGAAATGAACTCATCACACAAGAAATATCTGGAATGCATCAGGCAATACATTCCACAGGAGCGCATCTACACAGACGATTTGCGCTGCCTGGCATGGGGAACGGATGCGGGCTTCTACAGGAAACTGCCGCAGATGGTGATTCGCTCCGCCAGCGAAGAAGAAGTTTCCCGCCTGCTCCGTGACGCAAGTGCTCTTGGTATCCCTGTCACCTTCCGTGCTGCCGGCACCAGTCTGTCGGGCCAGGCCATTACTGACTCTGTGCTCATCGTAGCGGGCAAGAACTGGGAAAAATATTCCGTTGGGGAGAATGCCGAGACCATCACCCTGCAACCGGGCATCATCGGTCAGCGGGTGAATGAGATACTTGCTCCCTACGGACGAACCTTCACCCCCGACCCTGCCTCCAAGAAGTCGGCCATGGTGGGAGGCATTGTGATGAACAATGCATCGGGCATGAACTGCGGCACACATGCCAACAGTGACCGCATGCTGCTCAGTGCAAGACTCATTCTGGCCGATGGGACCATACTTGACACAGGGGATGAGGAGAGCCGGAAATCGTTCTTGCACTCCCATCCCTCTTTTATATCCCGGATTGAGCAACTGCGTGACAAGGTGAATGCAGACCCGTCTTTGGTGGAACGCATACGCTATAAATATGGTATCAAGAACGTCACTGGGCTCAATCTCTTGCCGCTGGTTCGCTTCACCGACCCCTTTGACATCATCACCCACTTACTGGTGGGCTCTGAAGGCACATTGGCTTTCGGCAGCCAGTTTACCATGCGCACGGGGCATCTCTACCCGCAGTCTGCGTCTGCCATGCTCTATTTCAGAACGATGGCAGATGCCTGCAACGCGGTGAAAGCCATGAAGAGCCAGCCCGTGTTTAGTGCTGAGATACTTGACCGCAAGTCACTTTCTTCGGTGGGAGACACCACTGGCCCCGACCTTACAGCCGTTCTCACCGAGACCAAAGCCGATACTCCCGAGGAGCTGCAGGCCAATATCTCTGCCATCGAAAAGGCGCTCATGCCCTTCTCCCTGTATGTTCCCGCCCATTTCACCAGCAATCCTCAGGAATATGCACGCTACTGGGCCATCCGTTCGGGCATCTTCCCGTCAGTGGGCGGCACCCGTCCCATGGGCACCACAGTCATCATCGAGGATATTGCCTTCCATATCGAGAACCTCACCGAGGCCACTCTTGACTTGGAACAAATGCTTCTCAAGCATGGCTATGACGACTCCTGCATCTATGGGCATGCGCTTGAGGGCAACTATCACTTCATCATCGCACAGTCCTTTGATACAGAGGAGCAAGTGCAGAAGTACCGCAACCTGATGCTCGAGATAGAGCGACTGGTGGTGGATAAGTACAATGGTTCGCTCAAGGCAGAACATGGAACGGGCCGCAACATGGCTCCCTTTGTGCGCCATGAATGGGGCGACCAGGCTTACGAGATAATGAAGGAGATAAAGAGGATATTCGACCCCGACGGCATCCTCAACCCTGGAGTCATCTTCAATGACGACTCCGAATGCTTCATCAAGGACTTCAAACCGCTTCCGCTTACCGACGAAAACGTCAACAAGTGCATTGAGTGCGGTTTCTGTGAGGTCAACTGTGTGAGTTGCGGCTTTACGCTCTCGTCGCGCCAGCGCATTGTGGTGCAGCGCGAAATAGCCCGTTTGAAAGAGACAGGCGAGAATCCCGGTCGTCTCAGGAGGCTGCAGGAGCAATATGATTACCTGGGCGATGTGACTTGTGCCGCCGACGGCCTGTGCAGTATCTCCTGTCCCATGCACATCAACACAGGCGATATGACTCACAACATCCGTGCCCAGAAACTTACACCCGGCTCCATGAAACGCCGGATGGGCACATTCACCGCCAATCACCTGCATGGAACACTCTCCACACTCAAGCCCGTGCTCACACTGGCCGGACTGGCGCAGAACGTGATAGGCAATCGGGCGGTCAGTCTGGTTGGCCGAGGGCTGCATCAGATCGGGCTTCCGCTGTGGACCCCGTCGCTTCCCACAGCCCACTATGGCTCTTACAAGAACAAAGCCAACATGCCCAATGGCAAGCGGCAGGTGGTATATTTCCCCAGTTGCCTCAACCGCACGATGGGTTACAGCCATGTGGATGACCGGCATCAGGACCTGACGGACCTTGTGGTAAACTTCTTACAGAGGAATGGCTGGCAGGTCATCTTCCCCAAGGAGATGGGCAAACTCTGTTGCGGACAGATATGGGAGAGCAAAGGCATGATGGATATCGCCGACCGCAAGACGCTCGAACTGGAAGAGGCTCTGCTCCTGGCATCTGATGGCGGGCGGCTGCCTGTCATCTGCGACCAGAGTCCGTGTCTGCACCGAATGCGCGAACAGATGAAACGCATTCGTCCCATGGAGCTGCTGGAGTTCATTCACGACTACGTGGCAGACCAGTTGCACTTCCGTCAGACCGACGAGCCCATCGCCCTGCACATCACTTGCTCCACCCGCAAGATGGAGCTTGCCGACAAGGTCATCGCGCTGGCTCGCCGCTGCTCAAGCCATGTGTTGCTGCCCGAAGGCGTTGGCTGCTGCGCTTTTGCAGGCGACAAAGGATTCTTCAATCCCGAATTGAATGCCTATGCACTACGCCATCTGCGTGCTCAGATAGAGGAGAATGGCGTGCGCCGAGGCTTCTCCAACAGCCGCACCTGCGAGATAGGACTTACCACCCACTCGGGTGTACCCTATCAATCATTGCTTTATCTCATCGACGAATGCACACAGACGAAAGCATGACAATAGTGCTCGCCACCGATTCATTCAAGGGCTGTCTCACTTCGCAAGAGGTTGAGGCAGCCCTTGCTGTTGTCTTACGTGCCAAGGGCAAGCAGGTGCTGTGCCTGCCCATGTCGGACGGAGGAGACGGGATGCTGGATGCTTTCAGCCAGGCAATGAAGGGCGAACTGCGGGAAGCGGTTGTTCACGACCCTATGATGCGTACTGTGAAAGCCCGATATGCCGTTTGTCCCAACGGAACGGCCATCATCGAATCAGCACAGGCTTGCGGTCTGCACCTGATGTCAAGGGACGAGCGCAACCCGCTGAAGGCCACCACCTATGGTGTGGGCGAACTGCTTCTGGCTACCATGAACGAGGGTTGCAGAGACTTTATAATCGGTTTGGGCGGCAGTGGAACAAGCGACTGCGGACGCGGCATGTTGATGGCTCTGGCCCAGAAGCTGACTTGCGGCCAACTCGAAGCTCTTCCCGCTCATCCAATGATACGCTCCTGCCGTTTCATCCTGGCCAGCGATGTGCAGAATCCACTGTACGGTTCTATGGGTGCCGCACGCATCTATGGCGGCCAGAAGGGTGCTTCGCCAGCCATGCAGGAGGAACTCGACAGGCAGGCAATGGACTTTGCTACGCAATCTGCCCAGCTCCTTGGCCATGACGAGAGCCTTTCGCCTGGCGCAGGAGCCGCTGGCGGACTGGGTTACGCCTTTTTGCAATACCTGGGAGCCACAGCGCAATCGGGTGCCGACATTCTGCTGCAGAGCATCCAGTTTGCCACACTCATCGAAGGAGCCAATTTGATTATCACAGGAGAAGGGTCGGCTGACCGACAGACACTTATGGGCAAACTACCCATGCACATTCTGCGTCAGTCTCAAATGAGCAGCCAAGTGCCGGTTTGGCTTATTGCAGGTCGGGTAAACGACCGAGAGCAACTCCTGCAAGCAGGCTTCCAGCGCGTGGAATGCATCAATCCTGCCCATCTGCCACAGGCTGAAGCCACCCGGCCAGAAGTGGCCAAAGCCCGCCTCAAACAATGGGCAGAGAACAACTTCTGAACTGCCCCTGCCGTATCATCTGCCTAAAAATAGAATCCCGCATTGAGATAAAAGCCCACGTTCTTCCTTAAATTGGAATAGTTGGCCTGCAGGCTGATGGGACCAAGAACGAAGTCATAGGAAGCACGCAGCGCACATCCCCACAGGTCATTGCCCCGCAGGATGTGGACAATCTCATGCGCCTCCTTGCCATATTCGCCCAGAGCGGTCAGGTAGAACTTTCCCTTCACCCGATAACGCATGGCCAATCGTGCAGCCACAGCGTTATTCTCCAGCTGATGAACGTGTTGCGCCGTTTCCCAAGCCATCTGCCAAGGCAGATAATTGCCGTCAAAAGGTCCACCGGCACAGTTCTGATAGATACTGGGGATATTGCTGCCAAAGAGCATACGCCCCTTCAGCGAGGGGAGCATATAGAGTTTAGGAGCCAGACGAACAGCCGTTTCGGCATGCAGGGATACCTCTCCAAAGGGCACGTCATCATCATACCTGATTCCGTTGTCGGTATGCAGAATGCCGTGCAAGCGCACTTGTGCTCCGCGGGTAGGGAAATATCTGCGGTCATAGGTGTCCATCGTGAAGGAGAGAAAGTAATTGAGGAAACGGTCGCTCGAGGGTGATATCCGGCTTCCATCCTGCTTGAAGAGGTCGCTATGGTAATGATAATACTCAAAGCGGGCGCCTGCCTTCAATCTGAAACTGCCAATGTCACGGGTGTAGTAGCCTGCCAACGCATGCGACAGATACTGCTGTCCGTCCAGTTTCTTCTTGTTTGCATAAAGGTTGAAGTCGTTATACGCCAGGCGGTAAGAGAAGCCCAACTTGGCCCCGAAGAGGTGTCCGTAGGCATACTCAGTCTCCAGATAAGGGTTACGCGATATGCGTCCCGTGACTGCATAGTGGTGACGGGTGGCAAACTGCTGGTTGTTGGAAAAGTTGGCCATGATGCTGGCCACGTCCTCGGTATCAAATCGTGCGCCTATGTTGATGCGCCGGAACTCCTTGGGCTCCAGCAGGAAAACCAGATCGAAGGGGTTCTCGTTGGTCAGCCTGTACTCCACCCTGGAGAAGATATTCAACCCCTGCAGCATGGCCAGTGTACCGTCTATCTCCTTCTGGCTTACTGACGAATGCGGCTGCAGGCTTATTTTCTTTCTTATCCAGTCCTTCACCTGCCCATCTACACCCTCTATCTCGATACTACCAATCTGATAGGCATCCACTTGCTGGGGTCTCTGGGGCTTCTCTTCATGCATTATGGAGTCAGTGGGATTGGCATAGAGACTATTTCTGAAAGCCACCAGCTCATCCCATTGCTTGCGTGCAGCCTCCTCTCCCCGCTCTATCATCGTGTCTATCGCTTCGGGCTGGAAACTTGCCGAAGTGAAGCCCTTCAGCCGAGGATTGATATATACATCGGCCTCCGCTTTGTTCTGCCGGTACTTGGTCTGCCCCATGATGTTTATCAGTTGGTCCAGTACACCTGTAGCCGATTTCAGCTCCTCGCGCTTTCTCCAGCCTGTGCTCAGATCCACACAGATGACCACGTCGGCTCCCATATCCCTCACCACATCCACAGGCAGGTTGTTGAGTGCGCCGCCATCCACCAGCATCATGCCGTTCCAATCCACTGGCGCAAACACTCCCGGTATGGACATGCTGGCACGCATGGCCATTGGCAAGGAACCCGAAGAGAGCACCACCTCCTGCCCCTCCACCAAGTCGATGGCCACACAGCGAAACGGGATGGGCAGAGTGGAGAAGTCCTCCACACGATGATAGCCCACAGTCAGTTTGGAGAAGAGGTTTACTATGTTCTGCCCGGTCACATACCCCGACGGCAGCGACACCTTACGCTCCTTGGACAAGGGTACTCGCAGGAGATATTTCTCCCTTTCCTCCTTCGAGATAAAGGTCTCCGACTCGCGCTTCACCTGGTCGCCCAGCAGGAACATCCAGTTCTGGTTGCGGATGAGACTGTCCAGGTCGGCGGCATTATACCCGATGGCATACAGCCCGCCCACTATTGCCCCTATGCTGGTACCGGCTATGTAATCCACTGGGATGCCAACCTCCTCAAGCACCTTGAGCACTCCCACTTCGGCTGCACCCTTGGCACCACCGCCTCCCAGCACCAGTCCCACCTTCTTGCGGGCCGGCTGGTTCTGCGGGAAAGTGTGCAGCGACAAGCAGCACAGAATGAACAACAAACAGATGAACCTTCTTATGTACATATATTAAATGTGTAGCGACAGTTTACAAATTTACGTGCTTTTGTGAAAACAAAGCCAAAAAAAGGTACTGAAAACTGTTCCGTTTTACGTATTCTTCACATCTGCAGTTGCCTTTCTGCACTTTGGCCTGGCACACAAATGGCTATCATAAGGATGATACTGCCAATTGGACCGCCACGCAGAAAACTCCATCTCGCCTGAACCAACTGGCCGAGACGTCCGATGAGATAGGGCAAAACAGCCTTTGTGTTAGACTGAAACAGTCATCGTGTTTGGCTGCAACAGATGAGGCAGTGCGGTGCATCATCCATCGCAGCATGCTGCATCGGGCATCGCAATGCGTTGCGTTGGCCTTCGCAGCGCGCTGCTGGAAGCATGTCATTCCATCAAGCCTGTTCTTCGCGGGCGGTTTGCTGCTTCCTCCACCTTATAATATATAATGTATGACGCATAAGCAAGCCGAAGCAGGAAACCCTTCTTAATCCATGCAAATTCCCTGTGCACCAACGAGCAACACACGATCTTCCTGTAAGGAAAGTAGTATGACGCACATATCAAGTTCCTACTTCCTTGCCCGAAGAAGGAATCTGTAGGTGCGCGAATACCCTTCTGACTCTATCCTCAGCAGATAAAGGCCAGCGGGCAAACCTTCCAAAGAAAGGGACGCATGAGTACGGGAGGCTGCCGGCTGCCGCACAAGCATGCGTCCATCAGTATCATACAGACGAAGGGCTTGCAGGCTGCTGCCCTTTACTTTCTGTTCTCTGCCTGCAAGGCTGATGTCGAGGACAGGATTTTCCACTACATCTGCACCCACAGCGGTTGGTGCTCCGGTGAAGATGGAAAGAAGGTTTCCCTCGCGCTTCAGATAATAAACAGGGGCATCAGGGACGCTCAACTCCACATCCCGGCCGTCTGTCTGTCCCCATCACAACAAACCGATAGGTGTGGCCATCCGCCCATGGCAAGTTGCTCTGGCGCAACCAATAACTGAAGATAGGTACATCAAAGGACGAATGAATCGTGACATAATCATCAATACCACGCACTTGCATGCGCTCGCCAGTCTGCAAATCCTCTGTGAGGAGAGCCACCTGTCCCTCATAAGTGAGGACTTCGTTTGTGCGCAGCAGCAGTCCTATCTTGAAGAGCGACATGCTGGACATATCTATGCTTCCGCCCTCTATCTTATCATTGGAGTCATCGGCCAGGAAGACTTCCGCTTTGGCCATAAGCGGCTTCTCCTTTGCCTCGGCCACCTCAATATAGGCGGCATCCTTGTCATGAATATTGTTCACTGGATAAAGGAGTGTTTCGGCCTCATCAACAGACAGTTCCAACTGCACTTCATAGCGTCCGGCTGCCAGGCTGCGGGGCAATGAGAGCTGGATGGGAATGTCTGTCTGGGTGCACCCTTCCACCTCCGTCGGCACATCCACACGGCTGCTCAGCACCACCTGGCTGTTTTCATCGAGCAACTTCACCCTCATGTAGCAGTCGCGAGGTACTCCGTTGAGGTTTTTCAGCGTGAAGACAGCCTGCACCTTCCCGCCTACCTCTGCCTGCCCGATGAGCCGCGGCTGCGACATCAGTTGGAAAAGTGGTTCCTGAGAGCAGACTTCCGATATTCGTCCAGCCCCATCGGCCAGTTCCACCTCCACGATGGGAGACTTTTTCATAGGGTAAAAATCATCCCACGAACCATCCTCGCAGTGGGCTACACACACGGGGACGAGGCGATAATAGCCGTCTGGCAATCCTGAGAGAGAAAGCCGAATGGGCTGAGGCAGATTGATAAGATAATCACTCCCCATAACTCCATCTTGGTCAGCACCATAAATGCGCTGCGTGAGACCACCGCTTGCATGGTCGTCGGAATAGGCAACCTGCACCAGACTATCCTCTTCGGCATAAACCGCCACACCGATATCGCCACGGAACGGCTTGCCTCTGTTGACAAAAGAATTCATCTCCAGGCATAAAGTATGCGAGCAATCAAAGGTCTTGCCGGCGACATCCTTCATCAAGAAAGAACCGCCCTCATTGAACATCAACTGTGGAGCCGACTCCAGAAGACTGCTGTCGATGGCTGGGAATTTCCCGTTGTTGGGATGAGCCAGGATGGCTGTAATGGCACGATTGAATGCCAGCGGTTTGCCCTGGAATTCACTGCCCGTATGGGAGAGACTGAGGTTGGTGAGCGAATAATAGGCGTCTCCCTGACCCTCCCAACCGAAATTCATGTGGAAGAGACCGTTCTCATCAAACCCGTCGGCCACCCAGGCATGACCCGAAGCAGAGCCTGACGGATGGCCCTCAAGATAAACGGGACAACCGTTAAGCAGTTCTGTTCTCAGGATTTCAGCAAATCTGCTTGGCCCTTCCATCGCCCTGGTGACATAGGCAGACGTGTAGTCGAAGTTCTTCTGAAGGGCTTGATAGGCAAAGAATCCCTGTGTGCCGCTGGCGCTGGGGGTGTATTGCATGAAGGAAGCAATGCCCACATCGCTCATCAGCAAGGCAACGGCAGACTCCTGCTCTGCCGTTGCCTGCACAGGATAACGGTAATCGGGCAGCATGTTCGCCCAGTCATATTGCGACTGGGAGAAGTCAGCACTCTTCGTTGCATGATAGTAAGTCACCTCATATTCCGCCTGCCCCTGCCCGCGCAACGTCCATTGGTAATAATACATCATCTGTGCAATGGCCATAGCAACGCACCCGCTGTAGGGGTAACCCGTGTGGGCGTTGAAAGGATATGACTGTCCCCACTTCGTTTTGAGCAGTGGCTGCACGGTTTGAGCATACAGTCCGGCATGAGCAGCTGCCTTGACAGGCGCATTTCCCTACTTCAGTACGCCATATGTTTGCCTGTAACTCTCCAGAAGCAGCCTTACGCCAGGGTTGGCATTGAGCGTATCCAGCACGCCCTCAGTTCCATACGCCAGCACTTCGCCCATATCATCATCGCCTGCGACAACCACAAACCCGCATCCCTGAGCATCATTGAATATATAATAAGGAGCGTTTGTCTTGTGCAGTCTCTTTCGTGCCTGCATCTTGACAACAGTTTCCTCTGGCAGCCTTACATATCTCTGTGCTATCTTCACAGCCTCCAGCGGTTCCACATCTTTAGCCTCAGCCGCCAAAGAAACGACAATCAAAGCCAAGAGAAACAACCATAAAACTCCAAAATCATGCTTGTATAATCCTTTTCGCATCATCTTTACTTCCACAAGTACAACAATTGCAAAGTTCTCTCCACAGAACCATGCACAACCTCATATCAGCCCGCAAAGATAGAGTTTTTCTATTGAGAAGAGAGAAGGACACACCTAATTTTATATAAGAACAGGCATGTATCCACAGCCTCGAGACAGCCACACACGGTTCAGGAATGCGATTAAGCACCCATCCCGGCAGCCCAATCGGATATTTTCATTATCTTTGCATCTATGAAGAAGATGGTCAGACAAGCAACATAAAGTTGCCTGTCACAAAACAATAACAGCAAAACGAGGAATGGCAAAGAGATTTGACATCAGGAACAGTACCGCAGAGTTTCTTATCTTTATGGCAGAAGGTAAAGAAGACGGAGTGCAGGTGATGTATGCCGATGAAACCATCTGGTGTACACAGGATGCCATTGCAACCCTTTTTGACAAGGGAAGATCGACCATTGCAGAGCACCTGTCCAACATTTTCAAGGAAGGAGAATTGACCAGAGAAGCAGTGTGTCGGGATTTCCGACAAACTGCTACAGATGGCAAATCGTACAACACACACTTCTACAACCTTGATGCCATCATCAGCGTCGGCTATAGAACCAATTCACGGCGAGCCACACAATTCCGCCAATGGTGCACCTTTGTGCTTCGTCAGTATGCTATCCGAGGCTATGTGATAGACAAGAAGAGGATGGAGAATGGAGCGTTCATCGGCGTTGACTACTTCGAACAACTCCTGGAGGAGATACGTGAAATCAGACTCTCCGAGCGTAACTTCTATCAGAAACTGACTGACATCTATGCTACAGCCATTGACTATAATCGTGATGCCCCCGCTACAAGGGAGTTCTTCAAGAAGGTGCAGAACAAGATGCATTATGCTGTACATGGCCACACGGCCGCAGAACTCATAGTGGAACGAGCCAATGCTGACAAAGAACACATGGGACTAACGACATGGGCAAAGGCTCCCGACGGAAAAATCATAAGGTCGGACGTGAGCATAGCAAAGAACTACCTGAAAGAAAATGAACTGCAAGCCCTCGGCCGACTGGTCAATGCCTATCTTGACATAGCGAAGGATATGGCAGAACGACACATTCCTATGACTATGGAAGACTGGGCTAAGCGTATCGACAAATTCCTTGATGCCACAGACAGAGAGATTTTGCAGGATGCTGGCCACGTTACTGCGGAATATGCGAAAGAGTATGCAGAAAGCGAGTTCGAGAAATACAGAGTGATTCAAGACCGCCTTTTCCGATCAGATTTCGACAAGCTGACAGGAGAAAACCCTTCGCTGCCCTTGGACACAGAACAAGAATAAAAAAGCAAACCATTAGCAAATATACAAACATGAAGAAGATTCGGGTCACCTGAAAAAACGTGTGTATAGTTTATTGCAATAAATATCCCTTGTCCACGTTGTAATGAATAAAACAACGTATAAGAATGGAACAGTATAGACTCCTTGCAGAATGCCTTTTGCCTGAACACATGTTGGATTGGTTCGAACTTGCAAACGTACATGTTGAGATAAAGGATGACACCAAGTTGGTTCATATTTACCTTGACGAGAATGAACTCACACCAGACGGAAGAACAGACCTCCGCCCCAATGGCTTTACACGTGAGAGCGTGTTTCATGATTTCCCCATAAGAGGGCATGAGGTATTGCTTCATGTTCGCCGCCGCAGATGGCTTGATGAAGGAAACCATAACGTGATGACGGAATGCAAATTCATTCAAGAAAGCACCCGCTGCTCTACGGAGTTGGCGGCTTTTTTAAAACAAGCGTTTGGAGACGCTCCCTATAACGGCCCGTTCATTTGAAAAAGACTATTTTGTTGATGGGGACAATTACGAAAAGGCGTACAAGAACCATCTCAGCGGTTTTAGGGAATGGTCTGAATTGGAACATTCCGACGAGTGGCTTGTTTTTCCTGAAAACATAGGCCAACATGTCAGTATTGACGAGACGTGCCTTTCCGCAGGCGAGGTCTATACAATAGTATGCAACAAGGAGGCGCATGGACGCAAAGGCAGCATCATTGCCATTGTTAGAGGAACAAAGGCAAAGGAAGTAATCAAGGCACTGGAGAAAATACCGGAGATGCTGAGAATGAGTGTCGTAGAGGTCACGTTGGACTTCTCTGACAGCATGCACAGCATAGTGGAGAAATGCTTTCCCAACGCCATGCGCACACTTGACAGATTCCATCATCAGCAATTCTGCCTGGAGGCGTTGCAGGAAGTGCGCAGGGAATACCGCCGGGAGCAGATGACAAAGGATGCCAATGACAGGGAGGAACATAGGTTGAGGATGAAAGAGTTGGCAAAGAATGACGGTCCGTGGATTGATGAGGATGGCAATCCCATAAGGCGCAATGCGAAGTTCTACCCCAAACGTTTGGAGAATGAGGAGACAAGGGCAGAGTTGCTTGCACGTAGTAAGGGGCTTCTGATGATGTCCCCCAACAAATGGACGGATACACAGAAAGAGCGTGCCGAAATCTTGTTCAGAGAGTTTCCTGCCATTAAGACGGCATTCTCTCTCACACACTCCCTAAGAATGATTTTCTCACAAAAATGCAGCAAAGAACAAGGAGCGGAATGTTTACGCTCATGGTATGGCAAAGTAGCTGAATTTGGGAATAAAGCCTTCAATGATATAGCGGCAGCTATGTATGACAGAGAGAATGAAATCCTTAACTACTTTGTCAATCGGTCTACAAATGCATCTGCTGAATCCTTTAATGCAAAAGTGAAACAATTCAGGGCTCTGTTGCGTGGCATCATAGATAGAAAGTTTTTCCTGTTCAGATTGACAAAAATCTACGCATAAGCCACACGTTTTTTCATGTGACCCCTCTTTCCGTCCTTGTTCTGTCCATCGTTGCCCGCGAAATTGGTGTACCAATTGACTGACAGGAAGCCGAAGTCATAACCCACATTGCCCTCAAAGACGTGCGAGGTATTGTTGTTGCGATAGGCGAAGTACTTCTCACGGGGCGAATTGAACCAGTAATCAGTCACACCCACATGGAACCCCTGCACCTGGTAGGCCGCAGTGAGGTCAAACTCCTTGGTGTCGGTATGGTCAGAGAGCCCTACGCTGCCCCATGCTGTGAGCGACAATCCTTTCCAGCCAATGCCCAAAGTGGGCTGCACCACAATATCACCCAAGTCCTGTCCACGCCAGTAGTAACTGCTCACAAAGTCGGTGGCCAGCGTAACATCCACCTTTTCCTCGGCCCTCACACCACCGGCCGCCACCGGCATCATCAGTGCAAGGGCAGTCATCCTACAGCCTCTTGCTGTCCTCTCATTCATTTTCATTAGTCTTTTCATAGTTAAGTTCAGTTGGGGTGAATAGCATGTAATGGGAAGGTTTGGCAGGGAGGGCCGGCCCGTATGAAAGCCTGACCACGCCGGCCCTTCCGCCTCGCCTGGTGTTGTAGTCTTAGTGACTTACGTGATAGATAACAGTCAGTTGTAACAGCTCTCGCCGTGCTCGTATATGTCGAGGCCCTCTTCCTCGATGCGCTTATCCACTCTCAGGCCTGCTATCTTCTTGATGCTCCAGAAGAGGATGATGCCTGCCACGGCAGCCCAAGCGTCGATTACCAGGATACCAAATGCCTGAGCGGCGAAGAAGCTAAAGCCTCCTCCGTAGAAGACACCGCCGTCGAGGGCAAAGAGACCCGTCATGAGCGTGCCGAAGATGCCGCATACGCCGTGCACGCTGCTGGCTCCCACAGGGTCGTCAATGTGGAGCTTGGTGTCGATGAACTCGATGCTGAACACCAGCAGGATGCCTGCCAGCAGTCCGATGATGGCTGCGCCCAAAGGACTCACCAGGTCACAACCGGCCGTGATGGCCACCAGGCCGGCCAGTATGCCGTTGAGCGTGAGCGAGAACGATGGCTTGCCATACTTGATCCAGGAGGTCAGCATGGTGCCCAGACCGCCGCACACAGCAGCCAGATTGGTGGTGAGGAATACATGGCTAATGGCAATGCGGTTGACCTCGCCCGACGCTGCAAGCTGCGAGCCAGGGTTGAAGCCGAACCATCCGAACCACAAGATGAACACGCCCAAGGCGGCTGCCATCAGATTGTGACCGGGTATGGCAGTGCTCTTCCCACCGCGATACTTACCCAGGCGAGGCCCCAGACAGATGGCTCCCACCAGCGCGAGCACACCACCCACCGAGTGTACGATGGCCGATCCAGCGAAGTCATGGAATGCTACGCCAAAGGTTTCGGACATGAACGAACCGGCCTCGCCATTGCACAGCCAGCCGCCGCCCCAGGTCCAGTGGCCCTCTATGGGATAGATGAGAAGGGAGATGAAGAACGAATACACGCAATACATCGAAAACTTGGTGCGCTCTGCCATGGCACCCGACACGATGGTGGCACTGGTGGCACAGAACACCGTCTCGAACATCAGAAAGCCCTCGGTGGGCAAATCGCTGTGGTAGAAGGACAGATCACCGAAGTTGGGCATACCCACAAAGCCCGCTCCATCGCTGCCGAACATCAGTCCGAAACCCACGAACCAGAACAGCACGGAGCCTATCATAAAGTCAACAAAGTTCTTGAAAAGTATGTTGGCCGTGTTCTTGCTTCGCGTAAATCCAGCCTCGCAAAGCGCAAACCCGGGCTGCATAAAGAATACCAGCATGGCTGCAAGCAGCATCCACACAGTGTCAAGCGACAATCCTATTTCCTGAACACTCATAATCCTGAACAATTTAATGGCGAAGCATCTTGCAATTCACACAGATGCTTCTGGTTTTACATTTTATTACCAGTACCCCGCTGCGCTCCTCCATGCGGGCATGATACCCTATGGGAGCACCGCTGTTTCCCGTTGTCTCGCCCCGTCATCTGCGCCCCTGTTATACATTATATATAATACGCGCGCGAGGGGAAAGGCTCCGACGGATTCATTTCTCCTGCTCGGCATTGTAGAGCGCTATATCGCCACGCTCGCCGGTGCGTATTCTCACCGTATCCTCCACGGGAATGACGAAGATGCGCCCATCGCCTATCTCGCCCGTGCGAGCAGCCTTCTGCACAGCCTGTATGGTCTTCTCCACATTCTTGTCACGCACCACTATATTGAGCAGAACACGCTCAATGCTGCTGGTGTCGTACATCACGCCGCGATAAATACGCGCCTGTCGCATCTTGCCCTCGCCTCTCACATCGTAATAGGAGAACCATTCGATGTCGGCCGCAAGCAGTGCCTCCTTCACATCCTCGAACTTCGTCTTGCGGATGATTGCTTCAATCTTCTTCATCTTCTCTCTTGCTTTATACTATTTATAACACTAAACCTTTTAATCGTCCACTTTGATAGTCATTTCTCATTATCGCTTTCTTTTTGTATCATTGTCGCTGCAAAGGTATTACAATTTGCTATTAAAACAGACACAACACATTGCTTTTTGTAAATCATTATGCTGCTTTGTTAGACTTACGCTACCACACAGCCTCTTTTACTTTCATTATGAAAGCATTTTTCCACATTCTGCTTTCTATTTGAAAGTTTCACGAAACGCAAAAGACAGCAATGTAAAGATGAGCATACGCCATATCTACGCTCCAGGCAACAAGCCGAAGGACAATTGACAGCATGATATCCTGCCAAAAGAACAGGAATGAGGCAGAGCGCCAACCGCCATGAGAGATATCCGGCAGGCTAATGCCTGGAAAAACGCAGCGCACTGCATCGGCCAACGCAGCACGCTGCATCAGCCTTCGCACCGCGCTGCATCGGTCATCGCACCGCAGTGGGCTCAAAGGGGCAGAAAGGAGGATGAAGCGCCCTACTGCCGCAAGACACTAAAAAGAAAGCCGCCACCCGGAAACGGGAGACGGCTGTGAACAGGTACTTTCCGCTCGGAAGAAAAGAAGAAAGCACGATGGGAAGAGCCACGCTTCAGCTACACTGGCTTATCTGGGTGAGTATCTGCACGGCCTGCTGCACCGTGGTCACATCGGAGACAAGCAGACTGCGGCGGCCCTCCACCTCCTGCAGACGGCAACGGTGCACATTGGTGGTGGCGAAGGAGATGATTTGGTCGAAGGCACGACTGCGGAAGAAGGGGCTGTCAGCATCATTGAGGAAATAGAGTCTCATGCGCCCCTTTTTGAGCACGATGCGCTCGGCACCGAAGTAGCAGCCCAGTCGCCTGAGCGCCACAACGCGGATAAGCTCCTCGCCCTCGGGCGGTATAGGGCCAAAGCGGTCGCGCATGCGCTGGCAGAAAGCCTCCACCTCGCGGTCACTCTGCAGGGAGTCCAGTTCGCGGTAGAGCAGCATGCGCTCGGCCGAAGTGGGTACATAGGTCTCGCTGAAACTCATGGGCAGGTCGCTGTCAAGCACGCACTCATCCACAAAGAGGCTGCCGTCGGCCACCTGCGTGGGGCGCTTCTGCTCCTGAGCAGGCGCATCGTCCAGCTCCTCGCGCTTGATTTCGCTCACCGCCTGAGCCAGTATCTTCTGATAAGCCTCGTAGCCGAGGTCGGCAATGAAACCGCTCTGCTCTGCGCCCAGCAGATTGCCGGCACCACGGATGTCGAGGTCCTGCATGGCTATCTGTATGCCGCTGCCCAAGGCCGAGAAATTCTCTATGGCCTGCAGGCGACGGCGCGCATCGGTGGGCAACAGCCCCAATGGGGGTGCCAACAGATAGCAGAAGGCCTTGCGTGAGGAGCGGCCCACACGCCCGCGCATCTGGTGCAGGTCGCTCAGGCCGAAGCACTGGGCACCATTGATGATGATAGTGTTGGCATTGGGGATATCCAGTCCACTCTCCACGATAGTGGTAGAGAGGAGCACATCGTAATCGTAGTTGGCAAAGTCGAGCATCACCTTCTCCAGGGCATCGCTCGGCATTCGTCCGTGTCCCACAGCCACCCGTGCATCGGGCACGCAGCGGTGCAGCATGGCCTCGAGGTCGGGCAGCTGGCTGATGCGCGGAGTGATGAAGAGCACCTGTCCGCCGCGACTCATCTCGAAGCCAATGGCCTCGGCGATGGTTTCAGAGCTGAAGGTACACACCTGGGTCTGTATTGGGCGGCGGTTGGGCGGCGCTGTCTGTATGACGCTCAAGTCCCTGGCACCCATCAGGCTAAACTGCAGCGTGCGTGGGATGGGCGTGGCGGTGAGGGTGAGGGTATCCACATTGGTCTTCATCTGACGCAGTTTCTCCTTGGTGCTCACGCCGAACTTCTGCTCCTCGTCGATGATTAGCAGCCCCAGGTCACGGAAGTGCACACTCTTGCCTATGAGTTTATGGGTACCTATGAGGATGTCCACCTTGCCCGCCTTCAGGTCGGTGAGCACAGCCTTGGTGTCGGCTGTCGAGCGGGCACGACTGAGGTACTCCACCCTGACAGGCAGCTCCTTCAGGCGGCTGGAGAAGGTGCGGAAATGCTGATAGGCCAGTATGGTTGTGGGTACAAGCACAGCCACCTGCTTGCCGTCGGCACATGCCTTGAAGGCCGCACGCACTGCTATCTCCGTCTTACCGAAGCCCACATCGCCACACACGAGGCGGTCCATGGGCTGCGAGCGCTCCATGTCGGCCTTCACGTCCTGCGTGGCCTTCTGCTGGTCGGGCGTATCCTCATAGAGGAAACTGGCCTCCAGCTCGTGCTGCATGTAGCTGTCGGGGCTGTAGGCAAAGCCTTTCTCGTGCTCACGACGGCTGTAGAGCTTGATGAGGTCGCGGGCTATATCCTTGATGTGGGCCTTTGTGCGCTCCTTCATGCGCTCCCACGCACCGGTGCCCAGTGCGCTCACTCGGGGCGGCTCGCCGTCTCTGCCACGGTACTTAGACACCTTGTGGAGCGAATGGATAGAGACGAAGACCACATCGTCATTCTTATAGATGATCTTGATGACCTCCTGCCAAGTGTCACCATTGGGGATGCGCAGCAAGCCGCCAAAGCGTCCCACACCGTGGTCAATGTGCACCACGTAGTCGCCCACCTGGAACTGTTGCAGCTCCTTGAGCGTCAGAGCGACCCTGCCGTTGCGTGTGCGGTCGCTGCGCAGGGTGTATCGATGGAAGCGGTCAAATATTTGATGGTCGGTGAAACAGCACAGGTGGAGGTCATCATCCACGAAGCCCGCGTGCAAGGTGCGATCTACGGGCGTGAAGCGAATGCCGAGCTGTCGGTCGTGGAATATGGACTCCAGGCGGTCGGTCTGGCTTGGATTGTCGGAGAGAACGTATATGTCATAGTCGCGCTCCTGATAGTCAAGGAAGGCCTGGAACAGTAACTCGAAGTTCTTATGGAAGATGGGCTGGGCAGTGGTGTGCGCCTCGAGCTGCACATCGGCACTCTGGGGAGCCGAAGCCGCCAGCATGATGGTACGGAACTGCTCCAGTTGGCGCTGGAAGACATCGGGCTCTGCCAGCAGACGCTCTCTCACGAGAGGCGCTTCTGCTTCGCCGTCTGGCATCGGGGAGCCTGCTCCTGCACCTTGAGCGGCATCCTTCTCGGCAGCCTCCACCACAAGAGCCTGGGCCGAGAACCCTTCTGTCCATATCTGGCGCACACAGTCGGCCACATAAGCCACGTCGCGCGTAATGAGCAAGGTGTCGGCTGGCAGGAAGGAGAGGAAGGACTGCAAGGTGGCACCCTCGCCGCTGCCCGAGTCGGGGATGATGCTTACGCGTTCCATCTTCTTGAGGCTCAACTGGTCCTGCACATCGAAGGTGCGTATGCTGTCAACCTCATCACCGAAGAAGTCAATGCGGAAGGGGAACTCACTGGAGTAGGAATAAACGTCGAGCAGACTGCCTCGCAGGGAGAACTGACCGGGCTCATAGACATAATCCACGCGGGAGAAACCCAGCCGGAGCAGGGTCTTCTGCACCTCCATCACGTCTAAAGTCTGCCCCACAGCCACCTCCAGGGTCTGACCCTGCAGGGCGTTGCGGTCAACCACCAGTTCTGCCAGAGCCTGAGGACTGGTGACCACGAACAGAGGCAGTCCGCCCCCACTCACGCGGCTCAGCACTTCGGTGCGCAAGACCATGCTGGCCGCATCGCGCTGACCATACTTGACAGCACGCTTGAACCCAGACGGGAAGAAGAGCACATTGGCATCGCCCAGCACCTGCATGAGGTCCTGATAGAAATAGGCAGCCTCTTCCTCGTCGCTCAGAACGAAGAGGAAGGGGACACCCAACAACTGTGGCGAGCGGGCTGCAAGCGAGGAGAAAAGCAGGGGCGCGGCACTGCCCTGCAGTCCGCTCACGCATATACGCCGCACAGCATCACGCTGCAATACCTGTGTAAGGCGGCGAACCAGCGGATGCCGCCCGTACGCATCCTGTAATTTGCTTATCTCCATTGTCACTCATTATATATTAGCAGAACAGGCACGAGGTTTCTCCCCTGGTGTGCCTGTCCATTCGTATGTTCCGTTCAATGCGGAAAGACTTATCACGCATGCGCCTGCTACAGCCAGCCCGCTGTTCCAAGAAGGGGGCGCAGAAGCAGCCGCCTGCCCGTATCATGCTTGCTCTTGACCATTCACGAAGGCCCTGAAAGAGGCCAACTATAGTGTCTCTACAAACTTGTCGGCGAGTTCCAGCGTATCGGCCTTGCCCACGTCCATAATCCTGAGACCCGGTTGCACGTAGCCGTAAATGGGCACGCGGTCGCATATCTTCAGGTAGAAGTCGATGATGCCGAACTTTAGCGGCCACTCGTCAAAGTAGTCGAAGAGGGCGGGCTTCATATAGTGGATGCCTGCGAAGGCGAGTTTGCGGCAGCTGGAAACGTCGAGGTCGGGATAAGGAGACCGCACCTGACCGGTGCTGATGTTGACCCATCCCACCAGACGAAGGTCTTCCTCAAAGAGCAGATAGCGCTGGGTGGGTCGCTCCGACACGAGCAGAGTGGCCACATTGTTGGCTGCCGCCTGCACGAAAAGGTGGAGGTTGACATTGCTCAGAATATCCACATTGTGAATAAGGAAGCCTTCGCGGGCACCCATAAGCAGAGGCAGGGCATGCTTGATGCCTCCGCCCGTGTCGAGCAACTCGGCTCGCTCGTCGGAGAAACGCACGCTCATGTCCTGGGGGTTGTTGCTCACCCACTGCTCGATCATGTCTGCGAAGTGGTGTACATTGATGACCACATCCCTACAACCGAAGGCGCGCAGCTTCTCCAACTGGTGTTGCAGCAGAGGTTTGCCACCCACCGGCACCAGAGCCTTGGGCATGCGGTCGGTGAGGGGCTTGAGTCGTGTACCCAAGCCAGCGGCGAAAATCATGGCACGCACCGGACTGAAGGTCTGCTCGATGCCTTGCTCACGATGGTGCACATGCACCTCCACGCCAAACTTCTCATGGATGTGCTCGGCCAGGTGCTGCGCACTATAGACGCTACGATGCTGGCCGCCCGTGCATCCGAAGCTGAACATCAGACTGGTGAAACCGCGCTGGATGTAGCGCAGGACGTGGGCATCGGCCAACTTATACACGCTCTCGAGGAAGGTGAGTATCTCTCCGTCATCCTCCAGAAAGCGGATGACGGGTTCGTCCAATCCGGTCTTGTTCTTATAAGGCTCGTATCGACCGGGGTTGTGAGTGCTTCGGCAGTCGAACACATAGCCGCCGCCATTGCCGCTGGGGTCGGCCGGAATGCCCTTGCGATAGGAGAAGCTCCACACGTTGACCACCAAGGGACCACGTCCGTCATACTTACTGAAGGTGGCAGGACCGTCCTGAGGGTGGGCTGTATAAGGGGTGGAAGGAGCAGTGCGATAGCCATCGGCACGCGGCAGAGGCTTCTCCTCCTGGGGCTGGAACTGGGGAAGTTCTACCATACGGCTCAGTACCTCGTGCAGGTAAGGGTAGGGACAACCGTCCTCGTCCAGCAACTGACGCAGGTTGCGCATGGCTGGAGGGATGCTGCTGAGGAAGTGGCTCTTCCTCTCGAAGTAGCCGCGGAAGCCATAGGCACCCAATACCTGGAGCAAGCGGAACAGCAGACAGATGCGCAGACCGCGGTGGAACTCCTTTTCGTTGACCTCCATATAGAGTTTGAGATGCTCCAGATAAACCGCGATAAGCTCCTGGCGGAGTGAATCGGGATAGTTAGCCGACGCCTGCCAAAGGAAGCTGGCGACATCGTACTGCACCGGACCGCGCCTTCCACCCTGGAAGTCTATGAAGTAGGGGCGCCCTTCCTCATCGAGCATGACGTTGCGCGCCTGGAAATCACGGTACATGAATGAAGCACCGGGCAGCGCTACAATATCCTTGGCAAGCAACTGGAAAGAGGCTTCAAGCTTCAACTCATGGAAGTCGAGACCCGTTGCCTTGAGGAAGCAATACTTGAAGTAGTTGAGGTCGAAGAGCACGTTGGTGGCATCCAAGCCCTCTTGGGGATAACACTGGGAGAAGTCCAGGCCACGCGCTCCGCGTATCTGAATGGAAGGCAGGAGCGCCATGGTACGCCTCAGAAGCTCGCGCTCATGCTGATTGTAGCGGCCGTGAGCGGCACGTCCGCCCTCCAGAGCCTGGAAAAGAGTGAGGTCGCCCAGGTCGGTCTGCAGATAGCGCAATCCGTCACGGCTGGTTGCCAACACCGTAGGCACGGGCAGGCGGCGCTCTGAGAAATGCTGTGCCAGATAGCAGAAAGCATGGTTCTCGTCACGACTTGTACCCACGACACCCACCACGGTGTTGCCCGACTGGTCACGCAGACGGTAATACTTGCGGTTGCTTCCCGAACCGGAAAGAGGCTTGCACGACACTGCGTCGCACCCCGCATAGTCCCTATATAATTGAAGCAGTTGTTCCATTCTTATATTGTTTCTGTTTGAATACTGTCATTCATATTGCCACGGAAAAGGCACAAGCGCTCTCCTGACCTACACCCTACGGCGCCAGATGGCTGTCACACGGCGGCGCACAGCCACTACATTGAGCACGCCCACCACCAGCAAGAGCACTGCGCCTGCCACCAGGGTGCGTCCCATGCCTGCGTCCTCCATAGTGGGGAACATGAGCCAGAGCCGCTCCATATAGGCATGACGAAGCAGCGCAAGCAGGAGCAGTGCAATGAGAAGCACAGCCACGTTGATGGCAAGGGTGAGATATTGGTATGGACGGGCCACAGCAGATGGGCTGTAGCCGATGAGCATGAGGTTGCGCAACTTCTCGGTGTTCTTCTGCACAAGCAGATAGACACTAAGCATGAGGATATAGAGCGAGAGGACACAGATGAGCAATCCCACTCCCATGACCACCGCAGCCGCCACCTTGAGGAAATACGTAGCGCGTCCGCTCTCCAGTTTGTCGTCTTCGAGCTCGTAGCCATGTTGCTCCATATAGGAGGCGATGGCATCGTCGGCAGGATTGCCCACTTCTACGATAAGTCTTGTAGGCTTATTGTCGCTATTGGGGGCAAAGCGCTCGTTGCTCCAGCGAATGAAGTCCTGGGGCACAAGGATTGTGTTGAGGCGCGAACTGAAACCCACTACACGGGCTGGGTATTGCTCTCTCAAGCCATTGCCCGAGAGCGTGACCTGCAGGTCAATCATGCCTGCGACACCCTCTGAAATCTTAGGCAATTGCTGACTCTGCGCGAAGCCGAAGTTGTAGATAGCCAGATAAGAGCGCGGCAGAACAATAGGCACCTGAGGATGCGCCGCGTCAAACGACCACTTGCTCAGGTGTGCATCTACATACTGATCAGGCACGCTCTCGAAGAACATGTCCGTTCCGAAGCTGGCCACACCGCTGATGCCCATGCGGCACTGCACGGTGTAAAGGCTGGCGGTAAAGGCTCCCACCGAGCGGCAAAAAGGCTGCCGGCGGATGTCATCCATCTCCTGCACAGTGAAGGACTGCCCTTCACCACTGCCCAGAGCAGCAGCAGCCGACACATGCTTGCTTACGATCAGGTAATCGGACTTGAGTACGCCGTCCTGTCCACTGAGCAACGGACGCACATCCACATAGAACTGCAGCCCAAGCAAGAGGATGAGCATGCCCAACAGATTGGCGGCAAAGAAGCCTCCCAACTGCAAGGGGCTGATGTGTCGGCGCAATAACTTCCAGACGAGACTCATAATCTAAAGGTTTTGGAATAGGGTAAATCCATATGCTTTCCCACGCTGGTAACCACAAGGCCTGCGCCTTGCGAACGTATCTCAGCCAGCAGCACCTGGGCCATCGCGCGGCTGTTGGCGTCATCGAGATGGCTTATGGGCTCGTCGGCAAGCAGAAAACTGAAGGGTTGCACCAGCGCACGAATCATGGCCACACGCTGCTGCTGGCCGAAACTCATGCGTCCAACCAGTTCGTTACGCTTCTCAGCTATACCAAAAGCATCAAACCACTCGTCCACCTGCCGCGCAGTACGCCAATGGGTGAGGCCGTTTTTGATCTGGATGTTTTCCCATGCCGTAAGCTCTGGAAAGAGCCTGAGTTCCTGAAAGAGATGGCTCAAACCCGTGCGTCTGGCCTGCACCCACTGCCCCACCGAGAGGCTGCGGATGTCGGTATTGTCAAATAGGATGCGGCCTTCATAGTCGTCGCGATAGCCTATCAGATAGCTGCACAGACTGGTCTTGCCCGTTCCGCTGGCCGCCTCAATCAGGTAGATGCCGCCCCGCTCCAGCGTGAGCGACCTCTGCCACACCTCACTGGCACTCATGTCTCTGCCGTGGAAAATCTGCGGCAGGGCATTGTCCAATGTTATCTTGTCCATTGTGTACACGATCCTTTCTCCTTTCATCACTCCGTTGTCGCAGCTTTCTCATCAGCCTTCACACGCAGCACCAACTTATCATACCGCCCGACAACACTGTCCGAATCCACTCCGTAACGTGCCAAAAACGTATGCGCTCTGGGATGCCTCAGCACTGCGGCCAAGTCGAGTTGCATATATACGAGACTCCCCACTGCGTCCTTTTTGCTGACGAAGTGGCCTTCCTCCATATCCCTAACGACGCTTTTCCCGAATGTCTGGTCGGTACAAGCAGCCATCCGATTGCCTCGCAAGCCCGCATAAAGGTAGTCACCTGACAAACCCACGCAGAAGGTACTGTCATCAAGCACCTCTACACCACCATCTGATATAGGGTAGAAATATTGTGTCAATTCACCGAGGCTCTGTCTGAAATGCGTATTCTTGAAACGCGCAGCCAATGCAATCTGCGGATTTTCACTGCCGTCATTCACGACAGACAGGTTTACATCGCCTTGTATAGCCCTGATCATCTGGTCGAGGTCAAAGGTGAAGTTGAGGGCCAACAATGCCGTACGGACCACAGGATAACTACGCAACAGGGTAAGCAGCGCCTCCCCATTCACGCCCATTGTCAGTACACACGCTCCATCGGCCGACTCTGGAAGCGTGGCCGGCTCGTCCAACGGAACCAGGAAGGACTTCCCTTCCCCCGCACCAGTGCCATACAAGGTGACATCAGCCGCAATCCTCTTGTCCTTGAAATCAACATCCATACCCACTGTACCCGTCTGCTCGCCATGGAACACCGCCGATGCATCAGGTACGAAGCGCACTAACAGATGCTGTACCAGCCCCACAGAGAACGAGGCGCACACGGGAGCCTTTGAATCGTCGATATGTTGCAACAGCGGATTGTCGGGCTTTCCGCTCTGCTTCATTAGGCTTACCATCTGCCCACGCATCGGCCCCATCTCCTGCTCCGAGAACGGTCCACGCACCAGACAACGGTCATCCGAAAAGGCCATCAACCACTGTCCGCTCTGCGCCCAACTGTAGCCGCGCTGCTTCTGCACCTCGATGCCCATGCCCTGTAGATATGCCTTGAAATCCCCGGCACTGCGCAAGGAAAGGAGCACACCCGGACTGTCATGCCCATCTACAAAGGCATAGAGTGGATGGGTAAAGTCGATGCCGCTATGCTCCAACTCGCTTTGCTGTTGTTTGGCAATGGGCAAGGCAATCTTCTTCTGCAAAGTCCTTGCATCCACTCGTGCCACTGCCTGCATATCGGCAGGCAGAGAACTCACGTAACGCCCTCCTCTGAAAGAGAAAAAGCAAACCGCTGCGGCAACCACCATAACCAGAATCACCGCACCCAGCATCCCATACTTAGCCTTCTTACTCATCGTTCCTCCTATATACCTTATATTATATATCTGACTCGGCAGCCCAGCTGTCGGCCTGTTCGGGCAGCTGGTGTGTCAGCTGCATCAGGTGCACAGCCACCAGCGCAGCAGTCTCGGTGCGCAGACGGCTCGTGCCCAGGGTCACACTGCGCCAGCCCAGACTCTCGGCCAAACGCACCTCCTCCACGCTGAAGTCGCCCTCTGGCCCGATGAGCACAGTGGCATCCTCGTGGTCATCGAGCAGACTGAGCAGGGGCTCTCGCTTGCTCTCGGGGCCAATGTCAGCGGGATTATAGCAATGACAGATGAAGCGTCCGCCAGTCCGGGGCTCCCTCAGGAAACGCTCCAAAGGCAGCATCGGGTTGACACGCGGCATCCAGGCCTTACGGCTCTGCTTCACTGCGGAGACCACGATACGCTCCACCCTGTCGGTCTTCAGCTGATGACGCTCGCTGAACTGGCAATCTACAAACGAGAACTCATCCACGCCTATCTCGGTGGCCTTCTCGCTCAACCATTCCACGCGCTCGTTCATCTTGGTAGGCGCCATGGCTATGTGCAGGTGTCCCAGCCAGGCCCGTGCCTGAGGCAACTCCTCCACCACGGCATACTGGCAGCGGTGGCCCGTCTGTCCCGTAATCTCAGCACGCAGGAAAAGCCCTGCCCCATCCATCAGATAAAGCTCGTCGCCCATGCCCAGACGCAGCACGCGCAAGGCATGCCTGGCCTCTTCGGGCGGCAGTTCGGTGCTGTGAAGCGCATCGGGCACATAGAAATACCTTACTTCCTTCATCTGTCAGTCATCTCATTTCACGGGCTTCACCGCCTCGGGCTCATGCTTGTAACGGAACATGATGGCAAATGCTACGGCCACCACGAGCGCATAACCTGCAAAGATATACCAGCAGGTGTTCCATCCCTGCCACACTGACATGGGGTCGGCATTCGCGCCCAGCGAGTTCACATATCGGTCTATCACCATTTGCGCAGAGAGCGTTCCGATGGAAGCTCCCAGGCCGTTGGTCATCATCATAAACAGTCCCTGGGCCGAGTTACGGATGTCCAGGCTCGTCTCCTTATCGACGAAGAGCGAACCGCTTATGTTAAAGAAGTCGAAGGCAACGCCATAGACTATCATGCTGAGCACGAACCACACCACACCGCTGCCTGGGTCGCCGACTGCGAAGAACAGGTAGCGCAGCACCCACGCCAGCATGGCCAGCAGCATCACACGCTTTATACCGAAACGCTTAAGGAAGAAGGGAATGAGCAGGATGCAGAGTGTCTCGCTCATCTGGCTCAACGAGATGAGGATGTTGGCATGTTGCACACCGAAGGTATCCTTGAAGGCATCGATGTTCTGAAACGATGTGATGAAGGGGTTGGCAAAGCCATTGGTAATCTGCAGGCATACGCCCAGGAATATGGAGAATATGAAGAAGAGCGCCATGCGATAGTTGCGGAACAGTGCAAACGCCTTCAGTCCCAGCGCATCAGACAGACTCTTGCGCGAGCCAGTGCTCACGGGGCAATGGGGCATAGTGATGGCATAGGCAGCCATGACGATGCTCAACAATCCACTCCAGCCGAACTGCAGAGGTGTGGATTGCATTCCTCCGAGATCGACAATCCACATGCTGATGATGAAGCCCACGGTGCCAAACACGCGGATGGGCGGAAAAGCCTTCACCGTATCCAGCCCAGCCTGGTCGAGGGCGCTATAGGCCACACTGTTGGAGAGGGCTATAGTGGGCATGAAGAATGCGACACTGAGGGTATAGAGGGTGAAGAGAGGGGCAAACTGCACCGCATCTCCTGCCTGATAGCCATATACACTCGCGGCCAGCATGAAGATGCCGGCCAGCAGATGACTGAGTGAAAGCAGGCGTTGAGCCTCCATCCATCGGTCGGCCACAATGCCCATCAGGGCCGGCATAAACAGCGACACAAATCCCTGCACACTATAGAACCAGCCAATCTGGCCTGCCATGCCCACACGGGCCAGGTAAGTCCCCATGCTGGTGAGATAGGCTCCCCACACAGCGAACTCCATAAAGTTCAGGACTGTCAACTTTACTTTAGCATTCATCTTTTACTCTTTAATTGTCAGTTTGCCTTTAAGTATTTGTCTATTCAATTCACTTCTCTGCCTTATTCTACATAGAGCACGAGCCCCTTGAGGTACTCGCCCTCGGGATGATAGATGCTCACGGGATGGTCGGCAGGCTGATGCAGCTGGTGCAGGATGCGCACCTGGCGATGTGCCAGGGTGGCAGCGGTAAACACGGCAGTGCGGAACTGCTCCTTGCTCACTGCCTGCGAACAACTGAAGGTGAACAGTATGCCGCCGGGGGCAATCTTCTCCATTGCCCTGGCGTTGAGCTTTGTATATCCGCGCAGCGCATTCTTCACGGCATCGCGATGCTTGGCAAATGCCGGAGGGTCAAGCACCACCAGGTCATAGGGAACGGTCATGTCATCGAGGAAGCGGAATGCATCCTCGGCAAAAGCCTCATGACGAGGGTCGGTGGGGAAGTTGAGCTCCACATTGGCACGCACCAGCTCCACAGCCTTGCTGCTGCTATCTACCGAGTGTACCAGTTTGGCACCGCCACGCAGGGCATATACGCTGAAGCCGCCAGTGTAGCAGAACATATTGAGCACGCTGCGTCCATGGGAGTAGCGCTCAAGCAGACTGCGGTTCTCACGCTGGTCAACGAAGAAACCTGTCTTCTGTCCCTTGAGCCAGTCAATGTGAAAGCGCAACCCGTTCTCCACGGCAACATCGGTATGGCTCTCGCCCAGCAGGAAGCCGTTACCGCCATCGATGGCAGCCTTGATGGGCAGTGTGGTCTCGCTCTTATAGTAGATAGAGTCCAGGCGCTCGCCCATCACCAGCTTCAGGGCAACGGCTATCTGCTCACGGCTGACGTGCATGCCCACGCTGTGTGCCTGCATGACAGCAGTCTTGCCATACACATCTATCACCAGTCCGGGCAACAGGTCGCCCTCGCCATGCACCAGTCGGTAGGTATCGCCCGCCTCACTGTCGGCCAATCCGATGGCCTGGCGCACCCCAAGAGCCTCGCCCAGGCGTTTCTGCCAGAAGGCATCGTCGATAGGTTCCTGCTCAAAGGTGAGCACCCTCACGGCAATGCTTCCCACCTGCCAGTGTCCCTGGCAGAGGAAATTATGCTGGCTGTCAAGCACAGTCACCACATCGCCTTCCTCGGGGTTGCCCTCCAGATTCATCACCGCGCCCGAGAATATCCAGGGGTGAAATCTCTTGAGGCTCTCTTCCTTGCCTCGTCGCAATATTACGTTCTTACTCATCCGTCTTTTCTGTTTTACGTTTTCTTGTGGTCTTGCGCGGCTTCGGCTCGGCCACGGTCGCCTCCTGGGCTGTGCCCTTGGCCTTCCTGGTGCGCGCAGGACTGTCCTTGCTTGCAGCCTTGCGGGTGCGCTTGGGCTTGGCCATCTGCACAGCATCGGTAGCTGTGTGGTCCTCTGGCAGACTGATGACCATGGGCTTGGGTGCCTCGGTCACGGGGGTGACCTGAATGAGGTAGCCCTCCTGGCGCATGCGCACCATCTCCTCGTAGAGCTGGATGCAGGCCCACGCATCGGTGGCGGCATACTGCTTCTGTGCGTCGGTCAGGCGGTCGGCTTCCCAGTTGCTCAGCCGTTGGGTCTTGCTGATACGCTTGCCCATGAGGTTGGCATAGAGTTTCTGCAGACTCAAGTCGTGCAGTCCCATATCCTTGGCTATCTGCTGTATCTCGATGAATGTGCCGGGGTGGAACTCGCCTCTGCGCCTCAGTCCGCACAGGTCATCGTGCCATGAGAGTCCTATCTTGAGCGTTTCGCCCTCGTCGGAGAGCAGTCGCTTGATGCAGTCGGGCAGCCCCAACACATTGAGGCGGAACAGAAAACACACGTCCTTGCTGCTCACCTGCAGAAGCGCCACCAGCGAGGTGTGCCCACGCTGAAACTGTGGCTTGGTCTCCGTATCGAAGCCCAGGATGGGCTGCGACAGCAGGTATTTCACCGCCCGCTCTGCCTCATAGAGGCTCTGAACCACTTCGATGCGCCCCTGAAACAGGGCGCGTTCGAGGCCGTTGATAGCCTCTTTGTCATACTTATCAAATATCGTCTTCATTCCTTTCCTTGTCCAATGCGTACTTCAGGCGGTGGAGCCGTCGCAAGGTGTCCACCAGATTTTGCCCCCAATAGAGTTCAAAACTGTCGCGCACAGCCCACAGGGCATCCTGCATGCACTGTTCGAGCCTCTGCTGATACACCCACACGAAGTTGCGCAGCGGCTGATACACATCGGCCAGCTTCTCGCTCAGGCTCACCCACTGGCATTCGTCGCGCCCGCTGGCCTCGTCCAGCACCAGGTCCTCATACTCGTCCCAGTCATCGAGGAGCGCCCGCGCGTTCCCTCTCACGTATTCATAGTCGGCCTCTGTCACCTGATCATCGGGCAGAAACTGGCCCATGGTCTCCATGGCAGGCAGCACCTGTGCGTTCCAGTAGAGCACGGGCAGGATGCGCAAGAGGCTGTCGAGCAACTCTTCGCGGCTCTGCTTCTGGCACTGCTCCAGCATGCCACAGTACTGGGTGGCCACCGTCAGGAACTCCATGACGGGCCTCGAATACACTGGATTTACGCTATCTTTTCCCATTCGGCATTGTTTACTATTGTTCACAATCTTGCAAAATTATAAAATTTCTGCGTTTTTACAGCAAAAGGGGCAGCAAAAGAGTCGTTCAAGAGGCAAGAACATGTGCCAGCGCAGCAAAATGACGGACGAAACGCACCACTTATACATTATATATATTACACGCGTGCGCATTTTCTCTATCCAATAGAACGGACAAGCACAGCCTGTCGAAGCCCGCCGCGCGGCAAACTGCCCAAGTGTGCCACCCCCACCCTTCATTTATGCCCACTATACCACCCGACCCATATCATGCAGGTACGGACAAGTACAAAATAGGGTAAATTTTTCGCCCCAAAACATTTCGATTTCGACACAATTGCCTAACTTTGTAGGAAGTTAAGTGTTAAACCAGACCGAAGAGCTTTATGAAAAGACAACTGACGCTATCCGTCATGATGCTTGCATGCCTATCCATGTGGGCCGACCCTGTGGGTCGTGAGGCTGCGAGGGAGACTGCCAGACTGTTCCTGCAGGGCAAGGGAGTGGAGATGAAGACACAGGCTCCCGCCCACCGTGCCCCCAGAAAGGGCAAGACAGAGAGGGACAACTCCTATTACTACGTGTTCAACGCGGGTGACGGACAGGGCTACGTGATAGTGTCCGGCGACAACCGCACCGAGGAGGTGCTCGGTTATGTGGAGCACGGAACATACAGCGAGGATGCACTACCCGCACACATGAAGGCATGGCTGCAGGGTTATGCCGACCAGATACAGTTCCTTGATGACCATGGCATCAAGGGAAGCACACCCAAGCAGAGGGCTGCAGCGCGCCGACGGCTGAAGAGCACGAAGCACGCAGTGCCCACTCTGATGTCCACCACCTGGAACCAGGGCGAGCCCTACAACTCTAAGTGCCCCGACTATTACAAGAGCAACGGCGAAGCCGCCAGGCCGGCCTCGGGGTGCGTGGCCACAGCATTGGCCCAGGTGATGAACTTCTACAAGCATCCCACACGCATCAGAAAGGCCATCCCGTCCATTACCAACACCTACACACTGGACGACGGCACCAAGAAGACCGTGACCACCAAGCCTATCCGCATTGGTACGAAGATAGACTGGGCCAATATGGTGGACAACTATACCGGCAACGAGACACTGGAGCAGAAGGATGCCGTGGGCAACCTGATGTACTACGTGGGCCAGGCTGTGGGCATGGGCTACGGCTCGTCATCGGGTGCGGGCTTCGGTTCAAACATCTCCAATGCCTTCATCAACTACTTCGGATACGACGACAGCGCCTATATAGCCTCACGCTCAGACTACAGCATCGACGGATGGTTTGACCTCATATACACCGAGATTGCTGCTGGACACCCCGTAGGATTTGCTGGCTGGAGCACCGGAGGCGGACATTCCTTCGTGCTTGACGGCTTCGACGGAGAGAATCTATTCCACCTCAATTGGGGTTGGGGCGGCGGAAGCGACGGATGGTTCCTGCTTGGCGTACTCAACCCAGGCGACAACTCGGGCATAGGAGCCAGCACAAGCAGCGACGGATACAGCCTTGGACAGACCGCCCTGATGAGCGTGCGACTGCCCGACAACATCAAGGCAGAACCCACCGCATGCCTCACCATCAACGATGTGAACATAGAGGGCACCGTAATCAAGGGAAGCTATATCAACTGGACAGGGGAAAGCAACAATTTTAATACAGCCATCGTGTATCAGAAGCAGGACGGCACCCTGGCCCCCGTTGGCGGCAAGTACGAGTCTTTCTCGCTCAATCCCAACACCTATTATAGCAAGTCCTACGACGTGAAGAGCCTGCTGCCCCAGGGTACGTGGAAGCTCTCGCCCGCCAGCAAAGTGAGCAGCGCCAAGACATGGCGCACTAAGTACAACATGCGCGACACCTATGTGGAGGCTGTCGTAGGCGAGGACGGAACCACCTCCCTGCGCATGGTGGAGCCCGATGCAAACGTCAGCATCGACGAGGTCAAGTGCATAGGCACGGGCGAAGCCGGCGCTCAGCAGGAGATACAGGTGCGCTTCACCAACCACGGAGACGAGTACGTGCGCGAACTGCGACTCTTTGCCAGTACCACCGAAGTGAAGACCGATGCCGAAAGCCGCGCCGTGGTGGCACTGAAGAAGGACGAGAGCGGAACCTACAGCTTCTATTACACACCCGCCGAAGCAGGCGAGTACAACATATGGATATGCTCTGACAGCAACGGAGAAGACGTGGTGGGACAGGGCAGGATAACCATTGCCGAGAAGGACCAGGGCGAAAAGCCCAAGCTCCAGGCTTCCTCCTTCACCATCAAGAACTCGGTGAGCGGCACCGTGTATGGCCGCAGGCTGAGCGGCACACTGGCTGTGCGCAACAATGGCAGCAAGCCATTTGCAGGAAAGATTGTGCTTCAGTTGTGGAGGCAGCCCAAAGGCTCAAACACCGCATGGACCTCCTCGTCCTCAAGCGTAGCCCTGGAGATAGAGCCTGCACGCACCTGCACGGCCCCCTTCGACTTCACCGGGCTGGAGTACGGAACCACCTACCGCATACAGGTGAAGGTGTATGACAAGGAGATAGAGAAGGGTGGACTGTGGGAACATGGCTGGGAGTGCAAGGAAGGCATCCTCACGTGGAAGGACAACGGCACGCTGGGAGCACTGGCCTCAAAGCCATCGATACTGACAAGCTCCAACCTGTGCGCTCTGCAGGTAGATAATACCACCATCAGGCGAATAGGCCCCAACAGGAACCCCAATACCATCTACGCCGTCACCGAAGGAACTGCCGTGCCCAACGGACTGACTGAGAACAACCTGGTGATTGCCGATTCGGCACAGAACATAAACTTCTGCAGCGGCTATGCCTACTATGTGCCCAGCACCTTCACAGCGAACAAGGCCTGCTTCACACACACTTTCCCCAAGGAGGGCAACGGCAAGGGCTGGCAGACCATCACCCTACCCTTTGCCGTGGATTCGGTGTCGGTAGCAGGCAGAGGCATGCAGCTCAACGATGAGTTCAACCATTGCTGGATATATGAATTCGCCTGGACCGAGGACGACGGCACACCGGTGTTCACCCCCGCACAGCAACTGTGTGCCAACACACCCTATCTCATCGCCGCCGACAGCTGCCTCAACGGCCAGAGCATCGAGTTCCATGCCACCGATGTATCCATCTTTGCCACAGCCACATGCAAGTCGGTAGTGAGCAGCCAGGACTACAGTTTCATGGGCACGACACTCTGCGAGAGCAAGAAGGGCGTGTATGCACTCAATACCGACGGCACTGCGCTTGAATTCTCCGACAATGCCGTGACCACCACACCCACGGGTGCCTACTTCACCACACGCCTCGGCGAAGGCACACGCCTCCCTGCCATCCTTCTGCCCAAGGTGCCCACCTCGCTCGACACCGCCGTGAAGGGCGTCAAGGCAGACGGCAGCAACGACAACGAGGACGTATATACCACCACTGGCCAGCGCGTGGGCACAGCAGCCATGCTGCGCAGCGGCCAGCTCGCACCAGGTATATATATAAGGAAGGGACGCACCATCCTGGTAAAGTAACCGCCGCTCATCATGGAAGGCCGGGCCGCAGATGCAGGCCCGCCAAGCCCGCACAACGGCAAGACACAATAGAGCAGCAGACCCTCTGCAGAGGTTTCTCCCCACCCTCCTGACAGCATCAGGCAGGAGCGGGGGAAGCCTGCAGAGGGTCTGCCATCGTATAGGGCGAGCCGCCCCTGCGCCCCACCTGCCCGCATCCACCTTTCCATGGCGAAAAACGCAGCACGCTGCATGAGCCCACGCAGCACGCTGCGATGCCCGATGCAGCACACTCCGTTGGCCATCGCACCGCACTCCGTCCCATCAGCCAGGACAGCCCTGCTTTTGCACCACTGCATTTCCCCATCAGGAACACCGCATCCCTGATTGCCACAAAACCCATTTCCCAATTCAAAATTCCCTGTTCAAATTTCCCATCCAGTACATTTCTTAACCCAAGATTCCTAATTCCTAATTCCCACAAAGGCTTTTTTTGCGCTCCATTCCACACGCTGTTTTATAAAAAGTTGTACCTTTGTCCAACTTATACACAAACGAGGGCATACAGAGCCGGCGCTCCGCACTGAAAACCCCATGCAGGAGAACGGCCCAACGCTCTACAAAGAAGAACAAAGAGAAGCAAGAAGAATGGCGAATTACATTTCAGAGAACGCACGTAAGGTGACCACCACGATGCTTACAGAAATGAAGAAGCAAGGCCAGCGCATCAGCATGCTGACCGCATACGATTACACTATGGGAGGCCTGGTAGATCGCGCAGGCATCGACATGATACTGATAGGCGACAGCGCGAGCAACGTGATGGCAGGCAACGAGACCACTCTGCCCATCACCCTCGACCAGATGATTTACCACGCGAGAAGCGTTGCCAGAGCCGCCAAACATGCACTGGTAGTGTGCGACATGCCCTTCGGCACCTATCAGGTGTGCACCGAGGACGCCCTACGCGCCGCAGTGCGCATCATGGCAGAGAGCGGCGTGGATGCCGTGAAACTGGAGGGCGGAGAGCCGGTGATAAAGACGGTGAAGGCACTGGTACAGGCTGGCATACCCGTGTGCGGCCACCTGGGGCTCACCCCGCAGAGCGTGCACGTATTCGGAGGATTCGGCCTCCGCGCCAAGGAGGACGCCGAGGCACAGCAGCTCATCAAGGATGCCAAGGCGCTGCAAGAGGCAGGCTGCTTTGCCATCGTGCTGGAGAAGATTCCCGCCAAGCTCACCGAGCAGGTGTGCGCAGAGCTCACTATCCCCGTCATCGGCATCGGAGCAGGTACGGCCGACGGCCAAGTACTGGTGCTGCAAGACATGTTGGGCATGAATGACGGCTTCCACCCCAAGTTCCTGCGCCAGTATGCCAACATCGGACAACAGATATCCGAAGCCGTTGCACACTACGCCGACGATGTGCGCCAGGGCAATTTCCCATCTGAGAAAGAAAGTTACTAAACAAGGCAAAATACAATAACCCAAGTACCCAAAAGGAAAGACAAAGATACATCATGAAGAAGAATTTCACCGAGCGAAATGGTCTGAACCTCCCTGAGGTAGGCCGACAGATGCTGAAGGAATGGGAGGAGGAGGACCTCTTCCACAAAAGCATAGAGGAGAGAGAGGGCTGCCCGCAGTTTGTCTTCTTCGAAGGACCACCATCGGCAAACGGCCACCCAGGCATCCACCACGTGCTGGCACGAAGCCTGAAGGATACTTTCTGCCGTTACCAGACGATGAACGGCAAGCAGGTCTATCGCAAAGCCGGATGGGACACACACGGCTTGCCCGTGGAACTCGGCGTGGAGAAAGAGCTGGGCATCACCAAAGAGGATATAGGCCACAGCATAAGCATCGAGGACTACAACAGGCGTTGCCGGCAGAACGTAATGAAATACACGGGTGAGTGGACCGACCTGAGTGAGCGCATGGGCTACTGGGTGGATATGGAGCATCCCTACATCACCTATGACAACAAGTACATTGAGACGCTGTGGTGGCTGCTTAAGCAACTTTATCAGAAGGATATGCTCTACAAGGGCTACACCATTCAGCCCTACAGCCCGGCAGCAGGCACAGGCCTGTCGAGCCACGAGCTCAACCAGCCCGGATGCTACCGCGACGTGAAGGACACCACGGTGACAGCACAGTTCAAGGTGACTGACCAGGTGCCATTTGACGCTCAGGGACAGACGGTGTATGCGCTGGCATGGACCACCACACCCTGGACATTGCCCTCAAACACCGCGCTCTGCGTGGGCCCGAAGATAGAATACGTGGCCGTGAAAGGCCAGAACCCATACAGCAACGAGGAGGCTATCTACATCCTGGCAGAGGCCCGGCTGGCTGCTCATTTCCCCGCCACCAAGAATGAGGACGGCACAGAGACAGCTCCCGAAATCCTGTGGCACGGCATGGGAACAGACCTGGTGGGTCTGCACTACCAGCAGCTGATGCCTTGGGTGAAGCCCTGCGACCTGGTGGACGACCAGGTGGTGGACCGCACGGCAGAGGCTTTCCGCATCATCCCCGGCGACTATGTGACCACCGAGGACGGTACCGGCATTGTGCACATCGCGCCTACCTTTGGTGCCGATGACGCCAAGGTGGCACGTGATGCAGGCATTCCCAGCCTCTTCGTAATAGACAAGGCAGGCGACACCAGACCCATGGTGGACTTCCAGGGACGCTACTTCGTGCGTGAGAACATGCGTCCCGACTTTGTGGAGAAGTGCGTTTGCGAGGCCTACTGGAAGCATAGCGGCGACTATGTGAAGAACGCTTACGACCCCAAATACAACAAGGACGGCAAGTACGACGAGAAGGCTGCGGCCAAGGACATGGACCTCAACGTGGTGCTGGTCATCGAGATGAAGGAGCAGGGCACGGCCTTCCGCATCGAGAAGCATGTGCACAACTACCCCCACTGCTGGCGCACAGACAAGCCCATCCTGTACTACCCTCTCGACAGTTGGTTTATCCGTGCATCAAAGGCCAGAGAGCGCATGATGGAACTGAACGACACCATCCACTGGAAGCCCGAAAGCACCGGCACAGGTCGCTTCGGCAAATGGCTCGAGAACCTCAACGACTGGAACCTCTCGAGAAGCCGCTATTGGGGCACTCCGCTGCCCATCTGGCGCAACCGTGACACCCGCGAGGAATTGTGCATCGGTTCGCTGGAGGAACTCTACCAGGAGATAGAGAAGAGCGTGGCAGCAGGCATCATGGCATCCAATCCGCTCAAGGACAAAGGTTTTGTACCCGGCGACATGAGCCAGGAGAACTATGACCGCATCGACCTGCACCGCCCCATGGTGGATGACATCGTGCTGGTAGGTGCCAGCGGAAGCAAGTTGACAAGAGAAACCGACCTGATAGACGTGTGGTTCGACAGCGGTGCCATGCCCTATGCACAGGTGCACTACCCCTTCGAACACCGCGAGGCCATCGACCAACACAAGGCTTTCCCTGCCGACTTTATAGCCGAGGGTGTTGACCAGACACGCGGATGGTTCTACACCCTGCATGCTCTGAGCACAATGATATTCGACAGCGTGGCATACCGCACCGTGATAAGCAACGGCCTGGTACTGGATAAGAACGGCATGAAGATGTCCAAGCGTCTGGGCAACGCCGTAGATCCCTTTGGCGCCATAGAGCAATACGGAGCCGACCCTCTGCGCTGGTATATGATTACCAACAGCGCGCCCTGGGACAACCTGAAGTTTGATGTGGAGGGCGTAAAGGAGGTCACACGCACTTTCTTCGGCAAGCTTGCACAGACCTATAGCTTCTTGGCCATGTATGCCAACGTGGATGGATGGCACTTTGAGGAGGATGAGATACCCGTAAATGAGCGTCCCGAGATGGACCGCTGGCTGCTCTCCTGCCTCAACTCACTCATCAAGGACGTGAAGCAATGCTATGAGGACTATGAGCCCACCAAGGCAGGACGCCTCATCCAGGCATTTACCGTAGATCAGGTGAGCAACTGGTTTGTGCGCCTGAGCAAGAAGCGCTTCTGGGGCAATGCCATGAGCACCGACAAGTTGAGCGCCTACCAGACCCTCTACACCTGCCTGGAGACCATCGCCAAACTGATGTCGCCCATCGCCCCATTCTATGCCGACCGTCTGTGGAGAGACCTCACAAGTGCCACCGAGCGCGGCAACAAGGAACAGAAGGAGAGTGTACACCTGTGCGCATTCCCCCAGGCCGATGAAGCTATCATCGATGCCGAGCAGGAGGAGCGCATGAGACTGGCTCAGCAACTGACCTCTATGATACTGAGCTTGCGCAAGAAGGAGCAGATCGTAGTGAAGCAACCGCTGCAGAAGGTGGCTATCCCTGCCACCGATGCGCAGCAGAGAGAGAGGCTCGAAGCAATGAAGCAGCTCATCCTGGACGAAGTGAACGTCAAGGAGATGGAGTTTGTGGAGGCCGAAGGCGTGCTGGTAAAGCAGGTGAAGTGCAACTTCAGAGTCATGGGAAAGAAGTTCGGCGCACTGATGAAGAACGTGAATGCCGCCGTACAGGCCATGACACAGCAGCAGATAAGCCAGCTGGAGCACGACGGCAGCATCCTCCTCACACTGGCCAGCGGCGATACAGCCAACGTAGAACTGGCCGACGTAGAGATCTTCAGCCAAGATATTCCCGGATGGAGCGTGGCCAACGAGGGCACTCTGACCGTTGCGCTCGATCTGGAAATCAGCGAGGATTTGCGTCTGGAGGGCGTTGCACGCGAACTGGTACGCAGCATCCAGAGCCTGCGCAAGGAGAGCGGATTCGAGATCACCGACCGCATACACGTCACCATACCCGCATCTGACGACAATGCCCGCTGCCTGGAGCAGTTCAAGCAGTACATCGCACAGCAGGTTCTGGCCGACAGCATCTGCGCCCAGGGCACTGAGCTCAAGGTGAGCAAGGTGTAAGCGAAGCACAGCACAAAGGATTGTATTAAGTGAAACAACGCAAACATAAAGCTTATGGAAGAGAAACTGAGATATTCCGATGCGGAGCTCGAGGAGTTCAGAAAGATAATCCAGGACAAACTCCAGGTAGCAAGACATGACTACGATGTTCTGCTTGACCAGTTGAGCAACCGCAACAACAACGGCATAGACGACACTATGCCCACCTACCACGTGCTGGAGGAAGGGAGCGAGACACAGAGTAAGGAGGCCCTGATAAGCATGGCCGCCCGCTCGCAGAAGTTCATCCAAGGCCTGGAGGCAGCCCTTGTACGCATCAACAATAAGACGTACGGCATCTGCCGCGAGACAGGAAAACTCATCCCCAAGGAGCGTCTGCGCGCCGTGCCACACGCTACCCTCTCCATTGAGGCCAAGAATGCCAGGGACAAGAAGCGCCGTTGAACGACGGCAGCACCCTGGTGACACGACCCGTGCACGCGCGCACGCATTATATATATAAGGTATAGCAGACCCAACACAAAGAAGATGACAAGAAAAGGAAAACAGGTCACAGCGGCAACTCTGTTGTCTTTGCTCATCCTGATGGCCGACCAGATTATCAAGATTGCAGTGAAGACGCACATGTACATGCACCAGAGCATACACGTGACAGACTGGTTTCAGATACTCTTCACCGAGAACCGAGGCATGGCTTTCGGCGCTGAGATATTTAACAAGTACTTCCTTACCTCGTTTCGCATTGTTGCGGTGGCTGTACTTATCTACGTCATCATGCGCAACATACGCAAGGGGGTGACATGGGGCATGCTGCTCTGTCTGGTGCTGATAACCGCCGGAGCAGCTGGCAATATCATTGATTGCCTGTTCTACGGCATGGTGTTCAACAACCCGCCTGCGCCTGTGGTGGCTGAGTTTGTGCCCTGGGGCACTGGTTACGATGGACTGATGATGGGCCGCGTAGTGGATATGTTCTACTTCCCCTTAGTGGAATGGGACTGGCCAGACTGGCTTCCTGTGGCCGGCGGAAGACACTTCATCTTCTTCAGCCCCATATTCAATCTGGCCGATGCATGCATTTCCTGCGGCGTGATAGCTCTGCTGATATTCTACCGAAGAGTGTTCCAGTCATGAGGAAGGCGTTTGCCCACATACCGCGCACCACGCTTCTGGCCGGCATCATGCTCATGACGCTTGCTTCGTGCAAGCCCAAGAGGCCCGCAGGAGTGCTGTCGCCCAGCCAGATGGAAAACCTGCTGGTGGATTACCACCTGGCCCAGGGAATGGCTGAAGCCGAGAGCAACGGACGAAACACCGACGAGCTACGCTACATCTACATACATGCGGCGCTCAAGAAACACCATATCGACGAAGCGGTCTTCGACTCGTCGATGGTCTATTACAGCGGTAACTCCGAACTCTTTGCGCCCATCTGTGCCCGAGTATGCGCCAGGATAGAGGCCATGGCAGGCGGTATGGGCTCCAGCGAGAGCGGCAGCAGCAGGCAGGGCAAATATGCTCACCTGACCGCACAGGGCGATACAGCCAACGTATGGACGGGTCTGCAGCATGCCACATTGATGCCCGATGTACTGCACAACCTGCTTGTGCTCACATGGCGAGCCGACTCTACAACACGTACCGGTGATTCGTTCATCTGGCATTGCTACACTCAGAAGGTGGCCCAAAGCAACCTTTCGGACGCTTTCGCCCAAATGATATTGCGGTTTGAGAACGACACCGTGGTCAACACCACAGTACACATCTATGGTGACAGGGAGACGGAACTCTACTGGAGGCCCACTGCCCCTCTCGACACAATGAAGCTCAAGTCTGTCACAGCCATGCTCTTCATGTCGCCCCAACAGCCGCCCAGAGGCAACGAGCGCAGCAAGAACACAGCCGAAGCACTCTTGATAAGGGACATCGCCCTGGTGCGCATGCACAAGAAGGTGGAAGAGACCTCCATGGCAGAGGACACCATCAGACAGCATGCCGATACGCTTGCCGTTGAGGACACCATCGTTTCCTCCCAGGAAGCCAAGGCGGAGCAGCCGGACAACGACATGCGCAAGCATAGGCTGTCGCCTGCCGAACTGCGCGAGGCACAGCCTCATGAGTCCACCATAAACGTGAAGAAGAAGCTGCCAGCGCCTACCCACATCTCAAGACGCAACTTGCAACCCGCACGCAGCGTGAAGAAATAAACAACGAATAAATAAGGAGGGACAAAGCCAATGCACTGCGAAGCCTACCACAGGATGCTAACGTCGGACATGCAACACATCGAAGGCCCCATCTCGGTGCGCTGCGACATGCAGGGTAATGTCACAGAGTGGCACAGACTGAAGCAAGAGGAGCCTTTTACTGCATGGAAGGGCGGAACACTCAGGGTACTCCACACCCTTGAGGAGATGCTTGCTCTGCAGAAAGGATAAAGCATAACAGGACAATAGAACACATTCATAAAAAGGAACAATATGGAAAAGATTATCATCACAGTAGTGGGCAAAGACACCACCGGCATCATTGCACGAGTATGTACATACTTAGCAGAAAGCAAGGTAAACATCCTCGACATCAGTCAGACCATCGTTCAGGGCTACTTCAACATGATGATGATAGCCGACACGGCTGCATGCACAAAGGACTTTGCCACAGTGGCCAGCGAGCTGGAGCATGTGGGCCAGGAGCTCGGAGTACAGATCAAGTGCCAGAAGGAAGCCATCTTCGAGAAGATGCACCGAATCTGAGAGAACAGCCAACCACACTTTCCTTTCTAACGAAACACACTAAAAGATGATTAGCATTAACGAGGTTCTCGAAACCAACAAGATGGTGGAAGAGGAGACACTGGATGTCCGCACCATCACCATGGGAATCAACTTGCTGGAGTGCGCCGACAAGGATCTGGACGCATGCTGCCGCAAGATATATGACAAGATAACTACCCTGGCCAAGGACCTGGTTTCCACAGGCGAAGACATCAGCCGCGAGATAGGTATCCCTATCGTCAACAAGCGTGTGTCCATCACACCCATCAGCCTGGTGGGAGGCGCCTGCTGCCACAAGCCAGAGGACTACGTGCGCATCGCACAGACACTGGATGCCGCTGCCAAGCAGGTGGGCGTCAACTTCCTGGGCGGCTACAGCGCCGTGGTGAGCAAGGGAATGACACGCTCCGACGAGCTGCTCATACGCTCCATACCGCAGGCCATGGCCACCACAGAGCGCATCTGCAGCAGCGTGAACGTGGGTAGCACCAAGACCGGAATCAACATGGATGCCGTGAGACTGATGGGTGAAGTGATCCTGGAGACCGCCGAGGCCACCAAGGAGAACGACTCGCTGGGCTGCGGCAAGCTGGTGGTTCTGTGCAACGCACCCGATGACAACCCCTTCATGGCAGGTGCCTTCCACGGAGTGAGCGAGGATGATGCCATCATCAATGTGGGCGTGAGCGGCCCCGGAGTGGTTCACCACGTGCTCAAGGGCATACGCGGCGAGAGCTTCGAGGTACTGTGCGAAACCATCAAGAAGACAGCGTTCAAGATTACGCGAGTGGGTCAGTATGTGGCACAAGAGGCTTCACGACGCCTGGGCATCCCCTTTGGCATCATCGACCTGAGCCTTGCTCCCACCCCCGCAATAGGCGACTCTGTGGCCGACATCCTGTGTGAGATAGGACTGGAGCACGCCGGCGCACCCGGCACAACCGCTGCCCTGGCTCTGCTCAACGACCAGGTGAAGAAGGGCGGCGTGATGGCCAGCAGCTATGTGGGCGGTCTGAGCGGTGCCTTTATCCCTGTCAGTGAGGACCAAGGCATGATAGATGCCGTGCAGGCAGGCGCTCTCACGCTGGAGAAACTGGAGGCCATGACCTGTGTATGCTCCGTGGGTCTCGACATGATAGCCATTCCCGGCGACACCCCAGCCACCACCATCAGCGGTATCATTGCCGACGAGGCTGCCATTGGCATGGTCAACCAGAAGACCACAGCCGTGCGCATCATCCCCGTCATCGGCAAGGGTGTGGGCGAGACAGTGGAGTTCGGCGGTCTGCTCGGCTACGCGCCCATCATGCCAGTCAACGGTTTCAGCTGCGCTGCATTCGTCAACCGCACCGGACGCATCCCCGCTCCCATCCATTCCTTCAAGAATTGACGGGAGTGCGAACCTGCATTCAAGCATTGAACCAAAACCAAATAAGACAATGAGAAAAGTACTGACCATCGTCCTCGCAAGCCTTCTGCTGACAGCCGCACCTGCATGCGCCAAAGGCAAGAAGCGCAGTGGAAACCCCATCTTCCCCGGCATGTATGCCGATCCAGAGGTGGCCGTCATGGGAGGCAAGTACTGGGTATTCCCCACCTACAGCGCCCCCTTCGACGAGCAGCTCTACTTTGACGCATTCTCCAGCACCGACCTGGTGAACTGGACCAAGCATGAAAGGGTGCTCGAACAGAAGAACGTGAGTTGGCTTCGCCGCGCGCTATGGGCTCCGGCCATCATTGAGGCGAACAACAAATTCTATCTCTTCTTCGGTGCCAATGACGTGCACCAGGGCGAGGTGGGCGGTATCGGCGTAGCCGTAGCCGACAAGCCCGAGGGTCCCTATGTGGATGCCCTGGGCAAGCCACTGATTAACGACATCGTCAATGGCGCACAGCCCATTGACCAGTTCGTGTTCCGCGATGACGACGGGCAGTATTACATGTTCTACGGAGGCTGGAAGCACTGCAACATGTGCCGCCTGAGTTCCGACCTGCTCTCTATCATCCCATGGCCCGACGGGGAGCTGTTCCATGAGGTGACACCCAGTGAGAGCTATGTGGAAGGCCCCTTCATGCTGAAGCGCAACGGAAAGTACTACTTCATGTGGAGCGAAGGAGGATGGACAGGACCCGACTATTGTGTGGCATACGCCGTGTCGGACAGCCCGTTCGGACCCTTTGAGCGCAAGGGCAAGATACTGCAGAAGGACGAGAAGGTGGCACGTGGAGCCGGACACCATTCGGTATTGCAGATTCCCGGCAAGGACGAGTATTACATTGTATATCACCGTCGCCCCATTGACCAGACCGACGGCAACTACCGCGAGACCTGCATAGACCGCCTCGTGTTCCAGCCCGACGGCACCATCGCACCCGTCAAGATGACCTTCGAGGGCGTGGAGGCACGTCCCATCAAGAAGGCTCTGCGCCAGGCCAAGAAGCACTCTGCCAAATAAGTTGGCATTTTCCACCAAATGACACAACGCGCTGCGTTGGCTGTTGCAGTGCGCTGCATCGGCCATCGCAGCGCGCTGCGTTTGACATCGCACCGCATTGCGTACGACCCCCGCCCCACTGCCCCATTCTTCCCATTGGCCTCCTACTGGAATCCTACCCCACCCGCTCATCTCCTCAATGCCGTCACAGAGCACCCCGTAGCAGCAGGCATACGAATCCGAAGCACGACTTGGAAGCGCCTGTAGCACCATGAAAACGAGAACCAAGCGCTGAGCCACACCACGTCAAGCACGAAGAAGGCAATCCCCAATCATGCCTTGAAGATAACAGAAGCACCAGGCAAGCGCATGCCAAGCACGGAAAGGGATTCCGCGAAACGGCCCGCACCGGATGGCGAAGCGGAATCTGCAAGAGGGAGCACCATTTTCTTTTCCCTCCCGCTCTGCTGTTAGGCAGATAATGCTTACCTTTGTAATGTATGAAATCACCGCTAACCATCTACCGGGCATCGGCAGGCTCGGGCAAGACCTTCACGCTCACGGCCGAATATGTGGCGCTTCTGCTTGCCACCCCATCGGACCATGAGGCCGAACACATCCTGGCAGTAACCTTCACCAACAAGGCTACGGCCGAGATGAAAGACCGCATCCTGTCCTCACTCTACACCCTGGGCAATGACCTGGACGGCGACCAGGGTATGCTCCGCAAGGTGCAGGAATGCCTTGCCGGACAGGGCATCAGCCTGGAACCAGGCGAGCTGCGCAAGCGTGCCAAGAAGGCGCTCAGCGCCATCCTGCACGATTACAGCCACTTCAGAGTGGAGACCATCGACTCCTTCTTCCAGAGTATTCTGCGCACGCTGGCCCATGAGTTGGGACTGGCATCGGGGTTGCGCGTGGAGCTCAACAGCAACCAGGTGGTGGCGAGGGCTGTTGACAGCGTCATGGAGCACCTCTCCGAGCGGCCCGACGTGCGCCAGTGGGTGCTCGACTACGTGCGTGAACAAATCGAGAACAGCGACCGCTGGGACATACGCGGCAGCATGAACTCACTGGGGCGGTGCATCTATGAGGAAGAATATCAGAGCCACAAGGAACAGCAGAGAGTGACGAGCGAGGAGGAGCAGAAGCAAGCCATCAGCTTCAAACGCACGCTCAACGCCCTGAGGACCCAGACAGAAGAAAGCATCAGGCAGGAAGCCACCATTCTGCTGGAGCATATCACCGGGCAGGTCGCCGACTTCGACCGCATCAGCTATGGGCGCTCCAGCTTTGAGCCCTTCCTGCTTCAGGCCAGCAAGATGGGCACTGCCGAGGGACGGTCAATGACCTACAAACTGCCCTCGGCACGCATCACCGATGCCGCGGACAATCCCGAGAAACTGCTCAAAGCGGCCGACCGCAAGAAGCCCGAACTCATGGCCGAGGCCACTGAGACCGCCGGCATGCTCAGCCTATTCTGCTCCCACTATGCCCAAGCCCTGTATATCCTGGCCAGCATCAAGCTTTCGTTGCACTACCTGCCGCCCTTGCGCCTGCTGGGCACCATCGAGGAAGAGGCCACGGAGATATCTGCCGAGGCCGGACAATTCCTGCTCAGCCGCACCGCCGCACTGCTGAGCCGTATGGTGGAAGGCAGCGACGCGCCCTTCGTGCTGGAGCGCGCAGGCGTTCAGTTCCGCCACATAATGATAGATGAGTTCCAAGACACGAGCCGCCTACAGTGGAGCAACTTCCGCAGCTTGCTCCTCGAGAACATAGCCACAGGCGGTCACAGTCTGCTGGTAGGCGATGTCAAACAGAGCATATACCGCTGGCGCGGAGGAGACTGGGAGATTCTGCACGGAGCGCAGCACGACCTGAAGCACCTGGCACCACAGCAGACCACACTGCGCGACAACTGGCGAAGCCTGCCGCAGGTGATTGACTTCAACAACGCATTCTTCCCCCGAGCCGCTTCGATGCTCGACGGACAGGACGAGGAGGCGGACTTCAAACTGGCAGACATCTACGAGGATGTGGAGCAGAACTGCGCTCATGCCGATGGCGAACAAGGCTTCGCCAGCGTTTGCCTCTACAAGCGCCAGGGAAAGAAGCGCCCCGAAGGCTATGAGGAGAATATGGTGAGGGAGATGGCCGATGCCATTCGCCAACTGAAGTCAAAAGGCGTGCACGAACAGCAGATGGCCATTCTGGTGCGGCGAAACCGCACAGCCTCACAGCTCCTGACGCTCTTCCATCGCCTGGCCCCCGACATCCAGTTGGTCAGCGACGAGGCTTTCCTGCTCCAGGCATCCGTCTCTGTGCAGATGCTGGTAGCGGCTATGCAACTGACCGCAGACGGCATGCAGAAAGCCGACCCCGTAGTGCTTCGATACTTGATGCTGCATTACCAGCAGGACATACTGGGCCTCGACATCCCCCTTCACCAGGTGATGCACCAGCAGCCAGAGGATGTGTTGCCGCCCGAACTGACCTCCCACCGCGAGCAGATGGCGCGTCTGCCACTGCTCCTGCTCGCCGAACGGCTCTACTATGTGCTGCAACTGGAGCGCATCAAGGGGCAGGATGCCTATGTGCTGGCGTTCATGGACGAGCTGCAGAGCTATCTGCGCGACAATCCTCAGGACATTCATCAGTTTCTGCAAGCGTGGAACGACAACCTCTCCACCCGTCCTATCCCCGGCTGCGAGACCGGTGGCATACGTATCCTCACCATCCACAAGTCCAAGGGATTGGAGTATCACACCGTCTTCCTGCCCTTTATGGACTGGAACCTGGGCATTGACCCTCTGCTCGACAGCCTGCTCTGGTGCAATGCCGCACAGCCCCCCTTCGACCAGATGGGCACGCTCCCCATACGACTCTCTACGCAAATGGAGAACAGCGTATTCTCCTCCGACTACCGGCGCGAGATGCTTCAGCGGCGCGTGGATACGCTCAACATGATATACGTGGCATTTACCCGTGCCCGATGCAACCTGATGATATGGGGCATGACCACCGCCAACGACAAGCTGGCATGCGTGGGCGACCTCATCTTCAATGCTCTGGAAATGGTGGAGGAAGATGACATCCTGCGCTTCCAGCAAGGCTCGCTCTGCGGTGCCGGCGAAGAGAAAAAGCCACGGAGCAAGGAGGATGACGAGCGCGAGAAGCGAGCCAAGCGTATGAATATGCCTTGCGATGAAACAAATGCCGTGGAGATCTGCATGAGCACACGGCCTCCCACGATGCAGTTCATGCAGAGCGAACAAGCACGCCTCTTCATGCACAGTCTGGGCGATGACACTGCCGAGGAACTGCAAACCGACTCCTACATCGAGACCGGCAAGCTCATGCACTATGCGCTAAGCCAGATTAAGTGCACCCACGATGCGCCTGCCGTGCTCGACCACATGGAAGAGGAGGGACTGGCAGAGCAGTCCGAGGCATGGAAGAAAGCACGCCGCTGCATCGAGCGAGGCCTTGCCAACCCCACCGTAGCCCAATGGTTTGCCCCCGACAAGCGCTTCCTGCGCGAATGCGGCATCATCACGCGCGACCCCGCAACGGGGCAGGCCAAGGTGAGAAGGCCCGACCGCGTGATTTTGGAGCCTGGTCTCATCACAGTGGTTGACTATAAGTTCGGCAAGAGGAAGAGGGATTACGAAGACCAGGTACGCGACTACATGAAACTCGTAGGCGAGATGTATCCCGGCACGAAGGTCGAAGGCTGGCTCTGGTACGTGTACAGCGGCCAGACCGACAGAGTTCTCCCCGAATAAACACACTAAGATACAGGACACACATGAATACATTTCTGAGCGCAGTGGCACGCGACCTCACAGCCCGGTTCGGCAGCAACCTGCACGACGTGACAGTCGTGTTCCCTGGCAAGCGGGCAAGCCTGTTTCTCACCCAGGAGCTGGTGGGGACGGGCAAGTCACCGCTGTGGGAACCCGAATACACCAGCATGGACAACTTGTTCCAGACCTTCACGCCCCTCACGCAAGCCGACCCCATCGAGAGCATCTGCACTCTGCTGAGGCTGATGCAACAGATTATACCCGAAGAGGATACGCAGTCCCTGGACCAGTTGTGGGGCTGGGGCGAAGTGATACTATCGGACTTCGATGACATAGACAAGCACATGGCAGATGCCCAACTGGTGCTTGCCAACGTGTATGACCAGCATTGCCTGGACAACATCGACTATCTGACGGATGAGCAGGAGGAGGCTCTGAAACGCTTCTTCAGCAACTTCTCGGTGGAAGGCAACACGGCCATCAAAGAGCGCTTCCTGCATATCTGGAGCCACATGTACCCGCTCTATCAGGCACTCAACCGCACTCTGGAGGCACGCGGAACACTCTACTCCGGTGCGCTCTACCGCCGTGTGGCAAGCGACCTGAAGCACCGGCCCGACCTGCTCGACGGGTATCTCAAGGAACGCAAGGCTGTTGCCTTTGTAGGGTTCAATGTGCTCAATGACGTGGAGCAAGCCCTCATGATGGAAATCAAACGCAGCGGGAAGGGCCTCTTCTATTGGGACTACGACTCCTTCTACGTGGATAACAAGGACAATGAGGCAGGCATCTTCATGCGGGAGAACCTGCTCCACTTCCCCTGTGCACTGGGCAAGGAGGAATATGACAACATGCGACACCTGCACGATGTAACGTTCATCTCCTGCACCACCGACAACGCTGCGGCACGCTTCGCACAGCAGTGGCTCAGCCAGCCACAGGACGTGGTGCCCAACCGCAATGCGGTGGTCTTGTGCAACGAATCGCTCTTGCACCCCGTGCTCCATGCGCTTCCCCCATCGGTGGGAGAGGTGAACGTGACCATGGGATTTCCGCTGGCTGACACACCGGTATATAGTCTGCTCATGGCTCTGGCCAGCCTGCAGACCGACGGCTACGACATGCAGAAGGGCACGTTCCGCTATCCCTTCCTGCAGGCAGTGCGCCGTCATGCCTATGCTCCCATGCTGGGCGATGAGGCGGAATGGGCCGGCCAATGGCAAGGAGCCGACTCCCCCACCCTGCTCACATGGCTTGACAAGATGATCCAGCGCGTGGGCACCTGCTTCGCAGGACGCCCCGCCCCCAGTGCCTACGACATGCTGTATATGGAGGCAATATTCCAGACCCACCGCATCATGCAGCAATTCATCCGCCTGACACAGCTCCCCCAGGATGCGCTCGACGTGCTGCCAGGCACCATGCGCCGGCTTCTGCACAGCATGTTACTCTCTACCAGCATCCCCTTCCACGGCGAGCCAGCCCTGGGTCTGCAGGTCATGGGAGTGCTCGAAACACGCTGCCTCGACTTCTCCCACCTGCTTATGCTGTCGGTCGAAGAGGGCATGCTGCCTCGTGCCACGCAGGCAGACACGATGATTCCAGCCGACATACGCGAGGCTTTCGGCCTCACGACTCCGCGCCACCGCAACGCTGTGTATGCTTACTATTTCTACCGCCTCATACAGCGCACCCAGCATCTCACCTGTGTCTATAACGAGAACAGCACCGGCAATACGCGCCACGAGATATCGCGCTTCCTGCGTCAGATGCAGGCCGAGACCGATATCCCCATACGCTCAAGATGGCTGCGCAGCACACCACAGGTGGATGAGGCAAGCGCCCTATGCGTGCAGAAGGACGAGGCCATCATGCAGGAGATGAGGGAGAAATACGATCAGTCGCTACCAGAAGGCAGGCATGTGATGCTGAGTCCATCGGCTATCAACATCTACATGGCGTGCCCCCTGAAGTTCTACTTCCAGCATGTGGTGGGCATACAGCCCGAGCGCGACCCCGAGGAAGGGCTGCAACCGGCCGACATAGGCGACATCTTCCACGACACGGCACAGGTTCTGTACGAGCAGTTGATGCAGCGCACAGGCAGCCGCACGCTGGGTGCCAATGTGCTCAATGAGGTTCTGCGGCAGATGGAAAGCCGCGTGGAACCGCTGCTCGACATCGTATTCGACGTGCATGTGTTCCATCCCTTCGATGACAAATGGCACATGGGCGACCGCATCAGAGAGATGACCGAGCGCGGAGAACGCCCTCAGAATGAATACACAGGCGAACTCATCATCTACCGCAGTGTCATCATGCAGTATCTGAAGAACCTTCTTCGCTATGACGCACAGCATGCCCCGCTGCACATCATCGGCACAGAGGTGGATCGTAAGTTCACCATGGACATCCACCCAGAGGGTGCACCGCCCCTGGTCATCAAGACGGGTGGACGCATCGACCGCCTTGACGAAGTGGAGGGATGCGTGAGAGTGGTAGATTACAAGACGGGCAACCATGTGCCCGAAGTGCGCAGCATGGAACAGGTGACCGGCCTGAGCGATGCCCACGAGGGCTATTATCTGCAAACCTTCCTCTATGCCTATGCACAGAAACAGCACTGCAAACCGGACACCAAGGTGAAGCCCGTGCTCTTCTACCCCGGCAAGGCCAGCAGAGAGACCTACAGCCCGGCACTCTACATAGGCAAGCAGGAGGTGGAGAGCCTTGATGGAGAGGTGGCCGAAGAGTTCATACAGGGACTGAGGGAGCGCATCGCTGAAATCTTCTCACCCGCCCTTCCCTTCACCCAATGCAGCGACCAGCGCACCTGCGACCACTGTGACTTCCGCCTGATATGCCTGGGCAGGAACTGAAGAAACGAAGCACCACCTCAAGGTCATAACCAAGACCGAGGTGGCGCTTCCTTATTATATTATAGTTGAATGTCTATAGGCGCGGGCACTTATGCGACTGGCACATCGCCCACACACGCTTCCCACATATACCGTTCTACTCTGGAAAAGGTCAGGAAAGCGATTCCCGTCTGCTTATAAAGCGCCTGAAAAACTCCGAGCGGCGCGACAGCAGGCGCACGCTATAGACCAGCGACACCACGAAGAGGCAGGCACCCACACCATAGCGCACCCACAGGTTGCCCTGCAGACAGCACAGCACAGCCGCCGACAGGCATACTGTCTGCACCGCACACAGCCGCCAGGTAGGTCCGGTCACGCGGCAGCCATACAGCTTGCCATACACCAGAAGCACGCACACAAGGTCGTAGAGCGCCCACAGCGACAGCGCCACGCCGGCCCCCGTAAGCCCCCAATGACCATACAGCCACCAGAACAGGAAGCCCATGACAAGGTTGCTCGCAATCTCCATGAGCAGGAAGACCAGCGAATCGCCCTTGGCCAACGAGGAATAAGAGACGGGCAGCATGATGGCACGCAGGAATGTGTAGAAGGTGGCACATACCGTCATCTCCTCGGCCACAAGGAACTCATTGGTAAAGAGAAGCCGTATAATCCACGGCATCAGCACGATGAAGGGGATGAGAAAAGGCGTGATGATGAGCACGCACACGTCAATCTGCTGATTGATGGTGCTGTTGAAGCGCTCCAGATTGCCGTTTGCCGATGACAAACGAGGGTAATAGTCGGCCTCGAGCGCCATGAACACCATGCCAGCATAGCCCACCATCAATGCATAGCCCATGCGGTAATAGCCCACATCGGCCTGGGTGCCACTCATCATGATGAGGGCCGGGATGGCCATGCCAAGCAGTGCCGTGGTGAAGCCTGCCAGCACATAAGGGATTCCCTTGGTCACCATGGGCAACCCTTCACGCAGCACCTTCAGGTCGAAGAGCCGCACGCGATAAGGGGCGATGCGCAATGAGAACCAGAAATGACTGATGAGCGATGCCAGACCACTACAGATGAGTCCCACCACCACACCGCGTAGGCCCATCAGGTAATAGAAGGGCACAGTGAGCAGCAGCGTGGCAAGTGCAATGACGCTCTCCACCACCGCCACCTGGCGCACGTGCCGCAGTCCCTTGAGCACCGCGCATTCACCCTCGGCCACAAGGAAGCATACCGCCACAGGTATCATGGTCATCACCTGGGGCCAGTGGCCAAACTCCCGGTCGAAAAGGATATAGCTCACCACAGGCGAGAGCAGCGAACAAAGCACCACAGCTATGATGGCCGTGAGCAGCACCCACGTGCGCACCACCATGACAAAGTGCCGGATGCGCCCTTCATCGCCCTGCTCCAGCAGTTCGCTCGACTGGCGCGTGGCATTGAGCGGTACGCCCAGATTGCTGCTGCTCACCACAAACTCCACGATAGAGTTGTAGATGGCAATCAGCCCCACGCCGTTTCCGCCCAAGAAGGCCGCTGTGAGCTTGTTGCGCACCATCGATGCAAGCATCTTGAGCACCTGTACGCCGCCAAAGACGCCGGTGTATTTGAGCACGTGGTCGTATGACTTCTCGCCGCCAGGCTCATTGGACTCTGCCTTCCGGGCATGAGCCTTTCCGCAGGCACACGCCTGCTCGTTCATATCTATTGTAGCCAAAGAATCGTCGTATATGCTTGTTTTCTCATGCAAATATAAGGCAAAGAATCCATCCACACAAGTCTGCAACAGGCTTCTGTGGCATAAATCACCTATTGTAATTAGTTGGCCCGGCGTCCTCTGCCCACTCACACTACATTGGTAGGCATTTCTCCTTGGCCTGCACAGGAAAATGGGACAATCTGTACAGAGCAGACTGGCATCCAGCGCATGAATATGGGACGAATGGAACAATGTGGCAGCAGAATTGTGCACAGCGGATGAAAGTTGGGGCCAAGTGCGTTGGTCACCCTGCAGAAAAGCGGTAATTTTACAAACACAAACCATCACTCTACCCCATCATGGAGCAACCCAAACAGGACAGAGCGCTGCGCATGCTGGCGCTCATGCTGCAGCGCACGCGACGCTACTCGGCAAGCCAGTTGGCCGAACAGCTGGGCATCGACAGGCGCACCGTATATCGCTACATCAACACCTTCAACGAGGCGGGCTACGTGGTGCTCACCGACCACCATCACGTGAGGCTTGCCACAGGAACGGCCATCCATAAACAGCTCTCCGATCTGCTCTTCTTCAACCAGGAAGAGGCGATGACTCTGTACAATGCCATCGAAAGCATAGAGTCCGATACGCGCTTGAGGGAGGAACTCAAGGCGAAGCTCGCCACCATCTACGGCACCAGCCTGGTGTCGGAGAAACTGATACGCATGGAGAAGAACCGCAACACGAAGCATCTGATGGAGTGCATCGAACTACGGCGGAGGGCGGTGCTGAAGGGCTACTCATCGCCAAGCAGCAACACGCAGCGCGACCGACTGGTGGAACCATTCGCATTGAGCGAGGACAAGAAGTACGTGTGGGCATTCGAGATAGAGACTGCCATGTGCAAGGTATTCCGCATCAGCCGCATACAGAGCGTGGAGATGCAGGAGCAGGTATGGCTCTGCAGCCGTCTGCACAGGCAGGGACACATGGATGCCTTCCGCACTGTGAGCATGGACGGGAGCACTCTGCCGGCGCGCATAAGGATGAAGAGGCGGGCCTACAACCTGCTCATGGAGGAGTTCCCGCTGTGTGAACAGGACGTTTCATCCGTGAGCGGACAGGAGGAATGGGTGCTGGATACCCAGGTGAGCAACTATAAGAGCATCACGCGATTTATCGTGGGTCTGGCCGACCAAATCGTCATAGAGACTCCACAACTGCGCCGCTACGTGTCCGACTACGTGCAGCAATGGCTTGCGCGGCTGTGAGAACTGGCCTGCCCGATATTGCGGGATGACAAGCTCACTGCGCTGCGTTGGGCAATGCACTGCGCTGCGATAATCGGCGGAGAACACTGCCATGTGGCAAGGAGCAGCGAAAGGCGTTCTGCCCACCCGTCTTCCGTCTGCGAAAGTTGCCTGTCATCCGCTTGCAGGATGCTGCCGGCTTAGCCGCTTTCATCCTTTCGGGGGCTTTTCCAAGCGCAGCAGAAACCTATGGGAGAGACTTTTCTTCTTCTACCCCAAAACAGTACCCGCAGAATCAGGCTTCCCTCCTTTCCTGGCTCCAACAGTCCCAGGGAACCATTGGACGAAGTCACCACAAGAAGTGAAGCTGCCCAAGCCATCCTTCACAGGATGCTGAAGGAGGTGTGGCACGGCATCACCCTTCCCTTCGTAAAACGAAATAGAGGCAGGAAACCGCCCCTCGTGGGAACTGGCATCCTGCCTCTAATAAAAACAAAGCCCCCTCGGCCCGCAGGCGGAGAGAACTCCTAGTTGTTGTTTAGTTCAAAGTGATGGTCATAGACTTGTCCTCCTCGGTCACAGTCACCTTGTCCTCGCGGAGCAACCAACCCAGTGCCAGGCAGAGATCCTTGTCTGTCTTGATCTTTGCAGCCTTCTTCAGGTCCTTGGAAGTCATTGTACCATTCTCGTTCAAGGCTGTCCATACGGCACCAGCCAAAGTTCCAACTTTCTCGTTCATTCTGATTCTTTCTAAGGTGTAACTAACAATCTTCTCTATTTCAACTGCAAAGGTAGCCCGATTATCCCACATGGGCAAGCATTTGTACGAATTATTTGCAACCAACCCATGGGAATGCGCCTGAGGGAGAGGCATTATTGGAAACGAGAGGCATAATATGCCCAATAGGTGTGCGAATAGTCGGCCAGGCTGTCGATGGCAGCCTGGTTGCCCTCCAGAGAGGCATCGTACAGGCGGCAGAAGCGGTCGAAGGACCGCTGCATCAACGAATCGGGATACAGGAAGAGGCTGCGCTCCACGCTCTTTACTGCCTTTCCGGCCGTGGATGTCGAGATAGGCTTGGGGGAAGATGTCCTCTGGCTGCCCATCCCCCAGAGGTTGCGGATGAGGACAAGAGCCTCACGGTAATGCTTGGGAAGCGAGGTGGAAAGGGAGTCGGTGTGCTGAACCAGCACTTGGGCAAAACTATGCAACTCACCACAAAGCAGATGGGAGCAGAGCAGATAATCAAGTGCGAGAGGTCGCGCAATGCTGTCGAGCGCCACCACCTGGGCAAGAAAATGCTGCTCGGAGAACTTCTCCGACGAACGCGGAACAGCCTGCATGCCTTGATAAAGGGCAGGCAGAGCGTTATAGACAAACTCTGAATCGGACTGGGCAGGCATGAGGGTGCTCACTCCTGCGGGCACAGGAAACTCAAAGAGGCGGTCGGCCAGCGCACCGTCAAGGGCAAGCCCAGCCGCACGCAGAGAATAGAGCCTGTAGGTGATGTCGGCTGTATCGTAGCAGCAATACGCCACATCGGCATACTTACCCTCGTGCACGAACCGACCCATGCGCAACTCACGGTGTCCGACATCGGAACTGTAGCCAAGCACACCGGTCATGAAGAGCAGGAGCGAGAGCACCAGGAGGTTGGACGAGAGGTATGAGGAAAGCGCAGAACGCTCGCCCGTGGCATCGGGATGCATGCAGCACAATATGGTGCATAGCACAAAGACAACAAGCGCAACTGCCATAGCCACCCAAGGGGTCCCCGATGAATAGTCGGGCAGTTCGGGCAAGCGAACGGATGTGATGGCTGTAAGCAGGAATGCAGAGGGGAACCAAGCCAAAGCGGCAAAGCGCAAAGGCCAGCGGATGATGCGGTGGACAAACAGCCCCAAGAGTACCAGGAGCAGCGTGATAAGCGAAGCTCCGATGAGAGGCTGGTAGGTGGTCTCACCATGAGAGAAGTGATACTGGAACTGAGCAAGATAGTCGGCCTGGAAAAGATAAAGGTAGCAGAAACAGAAGCATGCAAATACGAGACTGCACACAAAGGGTACCAGACTTGCTATCTGGCGGGTATGGGGACTGCTGTACTTTACCATCCTGTCGAACTCTATGGCGAGTGGCCTTATACCTTATTATATTATATGTATCGTTGATATGCCGAAGCCGATGAACCGCACCGGCATGAGAGACGTCCTCCTGCAGGACTTCCAAGGTACCAGAGCAAGTGTCTTCACACCGGGAAACAGCCTGGCTGGTAATATCAGAGCCATTTCCGCGTATCCCAAAAGAACACTTAGGCCGTAACCCATGCGCGAATGGCTGCCCCGAAGAACAACCTCTGGCGTACGCCGAAGCTCTCTGCTGTTTCCCAGACAACCGCCTTGTCCATGGTTCTCAAGCATTTGGCATATGCCGTCAAGAAGACGAAGGAAAACGCTCCACACTTCTGCTTCCCGCCGGGAAGCGACTTTGCACATCGCTCCAAAGCGTGTAGTGCCTGCAGTACAGATGACTGCAGGCACTCCGTTTATTCCTTTATCTTGTGCAGCACACAGGCCGTACGGGCAGGCAGATACAGGCTGAGCCAACCCTTGTCCTGAGGTGCATAGAGGGGGTCAAAGTTGGTGTAATGCATCACAGAGTCGTCATTGAAGCCATTGCCACCGAACTCTACGCTGTCAGAATTGAGCACATACTCATACGCACCCTGCTCCACAAGGAAGCCGTAGCCCGTATAGGAGCGTGTGGGACTGAAGTTGAAGAAGAAGAACAGGTCGCCGCGCTGGAAGGCAAGCACCTGATCGGCATCGTTGGCATTGATTTCCGTGACGGGCAACTTAGATATGTGCTTCAACTTGCGCATCAGATGTATCATGCTGGCATCGAAGTCGGCCAGGTAGTGGTAGCACAGTTCCTTGTTATCTACAAGGTTCCACTGGCGACGTGCATACTTGTGGCTCCAGCCGTTACCCTCGCGTGGGAAGTCGATCCATTCGGGGTGTCCGAACTCATTGCCCATGAAGTTGAGGTAGCCGCCATTGGCTGTACCGGCCGTCAGGAGGCGTATCATCTTGTGAAGAGCGATACCGCGCTCCACCACGTAGTTCTGGTCGCCCTTCTTGAAATGCCAGTACATGTCGGCATCCACCAGGCGGAAGATGATGGTCTTGTCGCCCACCAGAGCCTGGTCATGGCTCTCGGCATAGGAGATGGTCTTCTCATCCTTGCGTCTGTTAGTGAGCTCCCAGAAGAGGGATGTAGGCTTCCAGTCCTCGTCGCGCTTCTCCTTGATGGTCTTGATCCAGTAGTCGGGGATGTTCATGGCGAGTCTGTAGTCGAAGCCATAGCCGCCATCGCGGATAGGTGCAGAGAGTCCGGGCATGCCGCTCACGTCCTCGGCAATGGTGATGGCATTCTTGTTGACCTGATGTATGAGGTCGTTGGCCAGAGTGAGATATACGATAGCCTCGTCATCCTCATGACCATTGTAGTAGTCGCCATAGCAGGTGAAATTCTCGCCCAAGCCGTGACTGTAGTAAAGCATAGAGGTGACGCCATCGAAACGGAAACCGTCGAAACGAAACTCGTCGAGCCAATACTTGCAGTTGGAAAGCAGGAAGTGCACCACCTGGTCCTTGCCGTAGTCGAAGCAGAGGCTGTCCCATGCGGGATGCTCACGCCTGTCTCCCTGGCAGAAATACTGGCAAGGGTCGCCGGCAAAGTTGCCCAACCCCTCGTTCTCATTCTTCACGGCATGGCTGTGTACGATGTCCATAATCACGGCAATGCCCATAGAGTGAGCCTTGTCGATGAGTGACTTCAGTTCCTCTGGCGTGCCGAAACGGCTGCTGGGAGCGAAGAAACTGCTCACATGATAGCCGAAACTGCCATAGTAAGGGTGCTCCTGCACTGCCATAATCTGTATGCAGTTGTAACCCTGATGAGCTACGCGAGGCAATACATTGTCGCGGAACTCGACATAGCTGCCCACCTTCTCCTCGTCCTGGGCCATTCCGATGTGGCACTCATAGATGAGCAGGGGATCAGTGGCAGGCTTGAACTTGGTCTCCTTCCACTCATAAGGCTGCTCGGGAGCCCATGCCTGGGCGCTGAATATCTTGGTCTCGGGATCCTGCACCACGCGATTGATCCACGCAGGAATACGCTCTCCCTGTCCACCGTCCCAATGCACGTTCAGCTTGAAGAGGCTGCCGTGCTTGAAGGACTTGTCCTTAATCTTAATCTCCCAGTTTCCTGTCTTGCCCACACGCTTCATGGCAAACTTGGCGCTCTCCTTCCATCCGTTGAAGTCACCCACTACGTAGATGTCGGTAGCGTTGGGAGCCCATTCGCGCAATACCCAACTGCCGTCGTCCTGGCGGTGCAGTCCGAAATAGAGATAGCCGTCGGCAAACTCTGAGAGATTGCCGCTTGGACCTGCGAGATGCAGCTTGCGGGCAAGCATATGCTGGTATCTGCCGTTGATGGCATCGGCATACTCAGCCAGGTAGGGGTCGTTCTTGATCAATTTCAGAACGGTCACCTTAGCTGGTGCTTTCTTCTTCTCGGCAACCTTCTTTGAGGTTCCCGCAGTTTTCTTGGAGGGTGTTGTGGCCTTCGTACTAGGCATGGTTATTGGGTATTTGATATTTGACTTTGAATACTGCCTTCTTGAGCAGATTATCTATTATCGCTGGTGCATGTCCCTCGCCGGGCAGATACAGAACGAACTGCCCTGGACATACATTAAAATATGCTTGTGGAGAATTGGAGAGAAAGGATATATCCGCCTCCTGGTCGTAGGCAGCAGACAGCACCTGCTCCTCTGTCAGAGGGGCAAATCCGTGTTCCTCAGGACCGTCAATGGGAATCTGGATATCCATCATATCGCGATGGACCTCCAGGGGAGCCTGCTCACGTGTACGCGGCAGGCATGTCTGTACATTGACCCACACCTCTGTGCCGGCCACCTCATGCTTGCCATCGGCAAGAGTCTCCAGGGGATGGGACAGAAGATAGCTGACCACAGTCTGTAACGATGGGCACAAACCTATGTACTTATGCAGATTGTCAAGTGTATCTATAACCATTTCCGTCCCTTTCTTTATAGTAATGTGAAGCTACTCCTTCGCTATTTCGGACACTGACTGGACAAGCCCATGAACGTATGTGACCTTTCTGATGAGTTTGCCATTGCGGTCCTTTTCGGTGAAGTCACCGTCCTTCTGGCCTTCGCGGAAAGTGCCTTCGTAACGGATGCCGTCGGAATCTTCCAGAATGCCAGGCCCGTCCTTGAGCCCAGCCTTGAAGGTGCCTTTGAACTTCACTCCGTCGGCCTGACGCATGATACCGGCTCCGTCCATACGGCCATCCTTCCACTCGCCGTCATACACATCGCCATTGGCCCAGGTGTATTTGCCCCGGCCATTCTGCTGGTCGTTTTTCCACTGGCCTTCATACACGGCACCGCCCTTCCAGGTGAATGTTCCCATGCCGCTCTGTTCGCCATCCTCGAAGTGCCCCACGTAGCGGTCTCCGTTGGGGAAGGTGAATATACCTTCACCCGTACGCTTGCCGTTCTGGTACTGTCCCTCGTAGCGGCAGCCGTCATGGAATGTATAGATGCCATGACCATGCTGCTGGTCGGCCTTGAAAGTTCCCTTGTAAGTATCGCCGGAAGCATAGGTATAAGTACCCTGACCGTCCATCATGTTGTCCTTCCACTCGCCGTCATAGCGGTTGCCATTGTTCCAGTCAAACACTCCACGGCCGTCTCTCTTGTCAGCCTTCCAAGTGCCTTTGTACGAGGCGCCGTTTGCATAGGTATATACACCCTCGCCCGAGCGCAGATCCTGCTCCCAGTTGCCCACGTAGATATCGCCATTGAAGTAGTACATAGTACCTTGGCCCTGCTGGAAATCCCTGAACCAAAGCCCCTCATAACGGTTGTTATTGGCAAAGTAGAACGTGCCTCTTCCGTGCTGCTGGTTCAGGAACCATTCGCCCTCATACTTCTCCCCGTCGGAGAAAAGATAGACACCCTGGCCCTGACGCTTGCCTTTCACATATTCGCCAGTGTGTGTATCACCATTGGGAAACGTGGTGGTTCCATGTCCATAAGGCTTACCCTTGATAAGCTCACCCTGATATTCGCCTCCGTCAGAAAAGGTGTAGTTTCCGATCTTTATCTGCTGACCAGCCGCAGATAACGGCAGGGCAAGCAGAAGGAGAAGTATAATTTTGTGGTTGAATATCATTCTGTTGCTCATTTGGATGCAAAAGTACGACAAATGCGGGGAGTGACAAAATTATCGCACACCTTTATTGCTTTGCAGGTACATCTCCGCACGTTCAAGGTCGGACGGCGTATCTATGCCCACCGTTTCTACGTCGGTAAGGGCAACCTTGATGATATACCCGTTCTCGAGCCAGCGCAACTGCTCCAACGACTCGGCTTTCTCGAGCACACCAGGAGGCAATTGGGAGATTTCGCGGAGCACTTCGCGGCGGTAAGCATACAGGCCGATGTGCTTGTAGAAGGTGTGTGAAGCAAGCCAGTCCTGCTGTTCCACACCCCGAAGATAAGGCACCACGCTTCTGCTGAAATAGAGAGCATGCATATGGCTATCTACCACCACCTTGGGCGAATTGGGGTTGGCCAGAGCCTCAAAAGTGTCCTGCGGAGAGAAGGGCTTCACCAGAGTGGCTATCTGAGTGCTCTCATCCAGGAAACAGTCCTTCACGCCATCGAGTTGGGACTTCTGTACGAAGGGTTCGTCACCCTGTATGTTCACCACCACATCAGCGTCTGTCCCTATACGCTCACAGGCCTGCCAGCAGCGGTCAGTACCACTGCGCAGGGTGGTGTCGGTCATCACGGCCTTGCCTCCAAAAGCCTCCACTGCCGAGAAGATGCGCTCATCGTCAGTGCAGACATACACTTCATCAAAAGCCAGGCAAGCCTGCTCATATACACGCTGTACTACCGGTTTGCCACCGAGCACGGCAAGGGGCTTGCCGGGAAAGCGCGTACTGGCATAACGCGCTGGTATAAGTGCCAAGAATTTCATTGCTTCTTTGTATTTTCAATTATTGTTGTTTAGTTGGCCAACTCGTCGAGAACAGCAGGTTCACCGCTCTGCACTTCCTCTTCCGAACCGTCATCCTGCCCGCAGGGGTCAAATCCTTCGGGTATGTCAAAGTCCTCGTCCTGCGTGTAGCCCAGGCTGCTGTCGGCATAGACCTTCTTCAGGAAATAGGCCGCAATGGGCAGAGCGGCATTTGCTCCCTGGCCGATAGCCATGCTTGAGAAGTGTATATCACGCTCCTCACCGCCCACCCAGGCGCCGAAGCTCAGGCTGGGAGTGTAGCCCACGAACCATCCGTCGGAGTTGTCATTCGTTGTTCCCGTCTTTCCTGCCATAGGAGCCGTGAGATTGTAGCGGAACCGCATGCGTCGGCCAGTGCCGCTGTCTATCACACCTCGCATGAGTGTAACCATCTTGCACGCAGCCTGCTCGGATATCACTTCACGTACTCTGGGCTGGAACTCCGCCACTACTTCGCCATTGCTGTCCTCTATGCGAGTCACATAAAGCGGGCAACGACGCACTCCCTTGCGGGCAAAAGCGGTATAGGCTCCCACCATCTCGGCCACAGAAATGTCACACGGACCCAAGCAAAGGGCGAGCGAAGGATGGATATCCCTGTTCTCCACGCCAAACTCATGTATCAGGCGAACCAGCGCAGCGGGCGACAACTGGTTCATCAGCCAGGCCGAAATCCAGTTGTTACTCTGTGCCAAACCCCATTTAAGCGTCACCATCTCGCCATAACGTGCTTTGCTGCCGTTGCGGGGGGTCCATTCACGGCCCGCCACATGATAGGTCGTTTGCACATTGGGCGCCTCATCACAAGGGCTCCAACCGTTTTCCATGGCCAGAGCATAGAGGTACGGCTTGATGGTTGAGCCTACCTGACGGCGGCCCTGCGTGCACATATCATACTGGAAATACGAGTAGTCAACGCCACCCACGTAGGCTTTCACGGCTCCTGTCTCGTTGTCCATGCACATGAAACCGGCTCGCAGGAAGGACTTATAGTACTTGATGCTATCCAAGGGAGTCATCACCGTATCCTTGTCACCATGCCCGGTATAGACGATCATCTCGGTAGGTGTACTGAAGGACTTTTCTATCTCTTCGTCCGAGAAGCCGGCGGCCTTCATCTGGATGTACCTTGCGCTCTGTCGCTTGGCCCGCTGCAGGTCGGCTTTCACCTGGGCTGCAGAGAGTGAGGATGCATATGGAGCGTTGCGGTTACTGCGCAACTCGCGGTTGAACGCCTGCTGCAGTTCGCCCGCCACATGCCCTACCACCGACTGCTCGGCATATTCCTGCATGCGGCTGTCGATGGTGGTATAGATTTTCAGTCCGTCGGCATACACATTGTAATGCTTTCCTTCGCGGTTGGTATTCTTGTTGCACCAGCCATACAGCGGGTCGGTCTCCCAGGCCAAAGAGTCTTCATAGAAATTCTGACCCTGCCAACTGGCATAATCACTGCGCTGTGGCTTCTTGGCCATAAGTACGCGGCGAAGCATCTCACGCAGATAGGCTGCACTTCCCTCCTTGTGATCTACGCGATGGAATTTCAGCGTGAGCGGCTCCTGACTGAGCTTCTCTGCCTCGGCCTGCGTCAAGTACCCGGCTTTCTCCATCTGTGAGAGCACGATATTGCGCCTGCTTGTGCTCCTCTCGGGGAAGCGTACGGGATTATAGTAACTGGGATTCTTGCACATGCCCACCAGAGTGGCACACTCCACCACACTCAGATCCTTGGGTTCCTTGCCGAAGTAAGTCTTGGCAGCCGTCTTGATGCCCACCGCATTGTGAAGGAAATCGAAGTAGTTGAGATACATGCTCACAATCTCTTCCTTGGTATAGAAACGCTCCAGCTTGACGGCTATCACCCACTCGATAGGCTTCTGCAGGAGTCGTTCATGCACGCTCTCCGCCTTCTCGGAATAGAGTTGCTTGGCCAGCTGCTGCGTAATGGTACTGCCGCCTCCAGCGCTCTTGCGACGCAGGATACCGCGCTTGACGATGGCACGCAACAGGGCACGGAAATCCACCCCACTGTGCTCGTAGAAACGAACATCCTCGGTGGCCACCAGCGCCTCAACTATTGCGGGCGGGAGGTCATCGTAGCCCACAAAGATGCGGTTTGCCTTACTGTAGCTCCATGTACCCAGCAGCTTGCCATCGGCAGAGAATACTTGTGAGGCAAACTTGTTCACTGGGTTCTGCAACTGTTCGATGTTCGGCATGTAGCCTATATAGCCGTTGAAGATGCTGTAGAATATTCCACCCAGGCTGGCAAGCCCGAGGAAGAAGAGCACCCACACGGTAATGAAAAACGTCTTACGCATATTATTACCTATATTATATAGGATGTAAAGCCATCCTTTGGGCAAAGATACGAACTTTTGTCTCAGTAGAGAAATACAGGGGATAGTTTTTGCCGTTCCGTGAACAATCGCACTATTGCACATGGAATATGCTTCAACGACCTAATCACCAGACCCACCCTACCAGAGACAAGGCAAAAACACCCCAAAAGCAGGTATCCTGACAACCCTGGACAGCACGCTCCTCCTCCCCAAAGGGGCTGGAGTGTCAACCAAAGCAGTACAATTCCAAGGCAAGTGACAACTGATTCAGAATGACTTCTACAACACTGCCAACCGAATCCGTTTACAAAGAGAAAAGGCAGCCAATAAAATCAGGCGGAAAACGAAGCAAGGATACTTGGCAAAGTAATACTGGATACTTGGCGATTTATCCTTGGATACATTGCAAAGTATCGTTGGATACTTTTTCGGGGCAGTTTCTTGCGGAGAACAGGGCGGTTTCTTGCTGAAGGCTGAAAAGCGTCTTGCAGAAGACGGAAAAGTTTCTTGCTGAAGGCAGAAACGCTTTCTTTACGATGACTGGGAAGAGAAAAAGAAGTCCCCTCCACCACACGGGCAGAGGGGACCATCTCCTATTCTCATGCAACAGGGATGCACTTCGCTTTCAACGGCAAAGCGCCAAGCTCCCTATGCAACTGCATTCTGTAGGATTACATAAACCACTTCACGTAGCAGAAGTCCTGGCGGTGAGGCAGGTTCTCGTTCTTGGGATAGATGCGGTAGCACACCTTGAAGCTGCCGGCATTGTCGATGCTGTGCGATGCTGCGAAGGTATATTTGTTGCCCACGCGCTCTACCAGACGGAAGGGATCTACGTGATATACATGATCCTGGCCGTCCTTGTCGGTGGTCAGAGTCACCAACTCAACGCCGATAGCGTCGTCGAGGCCAGCCTCATCCACCACAATCTGGATGTTGTACTTCTTACCAGCCTCCACGTTGCCGCTCTGCAGCTCCTCGCTCTTTTCGATGCTATCTACATGAATCTGGTCCCAGTGAGCTGCCACATTCTCCTTCCAGCTGGCAATCTCGCCTGCAAGTTTGCAATCGTCGGCTGCCAAAGCGTCGAAACGAGTACGCAGACGGTTGTAGAACTTATCGAAGTAGTCGTCCAGCTGACGCTTCATGGTGTAGTGAGGAGCAATCTGTGCGATGCTGTTCTTCACCACCTTCACCCAACCGGTGCTGATTCCCTCGGCGTTGCGAGCGTAGTAGAGAGGCATGATCTCGTTCTCCAGCAAGCCATAGATAGTGGCTGCATCGAGCTGGTCCTGATGCTCCTGGTACTGGTAAGTGCGCTTGTCGGTGAGCGCCCAACCGGCTCCGGGACGATAACCCTCGTACCACCAACCATCGAGTACAGACAGGTTGACCACACCGTTCATCAGAGCCTTCTCGCCAGATGTGCCTGATGCCTCGAGAGGACGAGTGGGAGTGTTCATCCAGATATCCACGCCGCTCACCAGACGACGGGCCAGTTGCATGTCATAGTTCTCAAGGAAGATAATCTTACCCAGGAACTCAGGACGCTGGCTGATCTCGTATATCTTCTTGATCAGACCCTGTCCGGCACCATCAGCAGGATGCGCTTTACCGGTGTAGAGGAACTGTACGGGGTAGTCAGGATTGTTCACAATCTTGGAAAGACGCTCCAAGTCGGTGAACAGCAAGTGAGCACGCTTGTAGGTGGCAAAACGGCGACCGAAGCCGACGAGCAGTGCATTGGGGTTGATCTTGTCCATCAGAGACACCACGCGAGAGGGGTCACCCTGGTTCTTGAGCCAGCGCTCGCGGAACTGCTTGCGGATGTACTCCACCAACTTTGTCTTCAAGGCCATGCGGGTAGCCCACACTTCCTCGTCGCTCACATTATAGATAGCCTCCCAGATTGACTGGTTGCTCTGGTCGTGGATAAAGTTCTCGTCGAAGTTAGAAGCATAGAGCTTGCGCCACTCGTTGGCACACCATGTGGGGAAGTGAACACCATTGGTCACATAGCCCACGTGGCTCTCCTCGGGATAGTAGCCGTTCCAGATGCCGGCAAACATCTTCTTGCTCACCTCGCCATGCAGCCAGCTCACGCCGTTGATCTCCTGTGAAGTGTTGCAGGCAAAGGTGCTCATGCAGAAGCGCTCGCCCTTGTCATCGGGATTCATGCGGCCCATGCCGATGAACTCATCCCATGAGATGCCCAACATCTGTGGGTATCCGCTCATATACTTACCGAAGAGACCTTCGTCGAAATAGTCGTGACCAGCGGGCACGGGAGTATGTACGGTGTAGAGTGAAGATGCACGCACCAGCTCGAGAGCCTGTGTGAATGACTTGCCCTCACGCACATAATCTACCAGACGCTGCACGTTGCACAGGGCTGCGTGACCCTCATTGCAGTGGTAAACATCCTTCTTGATGCCCAACTTCTTCAGCATGAGCACACCACCGATACCCAGCAGAATCTCCTGCTTGAGGCGGTTCTCCCAGTCGCCACCATAGAGAGCGTGGGTGATGGAGCGGTCAAACTGTGAGTTCATATCGTTGTCGGTGTCAAGCAGGTAGAGCTTGATACGACCTACGTTTACACGCCACACATAAGCATGCACCTGGTAGTCCATATAAGGTACATCCACTACCATAGGCTGGCCATTCTCGTCCATCTGCTGCTCGATGGGCAGTGAACCGAAGTTCTGAGCCTCATAGTTGGCCACCTGCTGGCCGTCCATGCTGAGCGACTGTGTGAAGTAGCCATAGCGATAGAGGAAGCCTACTGCGCACATATCCACGTTTGAGTCACTGGCCTCTTTGAGGTAGTCACCTGCGAGCACGCCCAATCCGCCGGAATAGATCTTCAGCACGTGGTTGAGTCCATACTCCATACAGAAGTATGCCACGCTGGCGCGCTGCTTGTTGGGCTTCTCTTCCATGTAGGCACGGAACTCCTTGTACACCTCGTCCATCTTCTCGATGAGAGCCTTGTCATGAGAGAGCTTCTCCATCTTCTCGTAGCTGAGACGCTGGAGCAGAAGCACTGGGTTACAGTCGCACTCGTCATAGAGTTTGCTGTCGAGACTGCGGAACAGGCTCTTGGCGCTGTGGTTCCATGACCACCACATGTTGTGGGCCAACTCCTCCAGCTTCTTCAGCTTGGCAGGAATGTTACTCTTGGCCGTTACAGGCTTCCAACTGGGTTGGTTGGCATAACTTGCTCTGATTTTCATAATTCCTTATTTATATATGTACTTGTTTCTATTGTTTCTGTCCTTTCGGGATGCTGTCTCAGGCATTGCGCTTGGCTGCATTGTCAAGAGCAATGGCATAGGCCTGTTCATACTTGGCAATGAAATGCTTCCACTGTGCTTTCTCGGCCAGTCGGGCAGCCTTCTTGCGGGCAGCGGTCACTTCCTTGGCACTCATGCCGCACAGGCCTGCCAGCGTATCGCAGATGGCATTGGCCACCTGGTCGAAGTTGTAATCGTCGCGCATCACTACCTCTACGCCGTCGGCCAGATGACTGTCGGCACCCTTCACCTTATTGGCCCACAAGCCGAAGCCAGCCAGCGAAGTGGTGAGACAAGGCACATGGAAAGCCACTGCCTCGAGCGGTGTGTAGCCCCATGGTTCGTAGTAAGAGGGATAAACAGCCAGGTCGCTACCGATGAGCAGGTCATAATAACTGGTCTCGAAGATACCGTCACGCCCATCCAGATAGCAAGGTACGAAGATTACCTTCACACGGTCGGCAGCCTGGTTCTTCATGCCATGGGCACGCAGGAAACCAGTCACGGGGTCGTTCCAAGGCTCTCTGAGCACATGGGTGCAGATGGGATCCTGCAGAGGCGAACCAGCAGGCTGGGGATGACGAAGGCGGTCCTGCAGGTCGGTGCGAGGGCCTGAAATCCAGGCGGGAACCTGCACCAAAGCCAGTACAGGGCGGTTGAGACGGTCATCATAGAGGCTTCGGTACATGGCCTCCATGAATACATCCTGCCCCTTATTCTTATACTCGTAGCGTCCGCTCGTGGTGACAATGAGGGTATCATCGGTCATCTCGGTGCCGGTGAGCGCACTTGCCACCTGTAGGATAGTGGCTCTTGCCTGGCGGCGACGTGCAGTGAAGGCAGCTCCTGCCGGCACGAAGTCGGGCTTAAAGCCGTTCTCCAGCACAGCGTCACAGGGTTTGTCGAGCAGCTCAGCACACTCGCGGGCCGTCACATCGCTCACTGTGGTGAAGCAATCCACGTTCATGGCCGTCTGGCGCTCTATACTGTGCTTCGACTCTACGTTCAGCTCACGGGCCATCTGCCTTCCGTCATAGGCAGACAGATACTGATACAGAGGCTTGCCATTGCCGGCAATACTGCGGCCGATGCAGGTTGCATGAGTGGTGAAGATGGTTGCTATCTGAGGTACATGCTTGCGCACATACAAAGCACCCAGGCAGGTCATCCACTCGTTCACGTGATAAACAGTACGCTTATTGCCCTCCTTGAGGAAGAACTTCCAGAAGCCCTCCACCACAAGGCCTGCTGCATAGGCAAACATGCTGGCCTCGTCGTAGTCGCCATAGGCATGCAGACTATCTACTCCGAAGTCCTCCCATGCCCGGGCATAAATATCATTCTTCCTGTTGAAAAAGGGTTGGAAATCCACCAGTACCACCTTTGGCTCACCAGGGATATTCCACCGTCCGGTGCGCAGGCACACTCCTTCGGCAGCCATAGTTGCCACCCATTCGGGCCAGAGTTCGGGATCTTCGCTAAAGAGAGGGTTCTCCTGGTCATGCCAAAGGTCGGGACCAATAAAGAGGAGATTGCCTCCAACAAGGTTTCCCAGGGTCTTGGCCCTGGTAGAAAGCACCGTATAGATGCCACCCATCTTATTACACACCTCCCAGCTGCTCTCCAGCACAAAGTCAGGTGCACATTTCTTTACGCTCATCAAAACGTTTATATTACGAAAAAATCAAGTTGCGGCAAAGATACAACAAATTTTCGAAAAACGAGAAAACGAAATGCGGCTTTATGCGCTGCACGCATGTAATTAGTTGTAACACACATGTGCGTATAATGCGTGCGCGCTGGACAAAACAGGACAAAACGGGACAAGCGCCCGGGGCATTTGCCTGCCTGATACCAGCCTCAAAGGTGAAAAGAGAAGGGAAGAAAGGCTTGTTTTGTTGGAGAAAAGGAAAGAGCAGAACCGGAAATGTACCGCATTGGGATTGGAAGAAGACAAAGGACGACAAGGGAGAGCGCTGCACTTGGCTTCGCAGCGCGCTCCGAAGGTCATCGCAGCACGCTGCACCCGCCATCGCAGCGCGCTGCATTTTTTGCCCCATTTCCTTGTCCGCTTCCGCGCAACGCTTTTCACGCTCCAATTTAGTGGGTGCAAAGTACGGGCAGACCGAAATCGGCTTCGCCAAGCAGTCCTTTTCGAGTTTCGATTCAGACAATCTGCCTCATCGAAGGACATTCCTTCTGCACTTCGCCCACTTTTTTGCCCGAAATCCAGGAAAATGGTTCGCACGAGCGCTTTCCACAGTCCGGATTCACCCCCAAAAAGCACCCCAAGACCAAGCAAAAGCATGAATAAGGCCGTAAAACCTTAAAAAATGCAAATCCTTGTGCACTTTTCGAAATAAAATGGCTAAATTTGTGGAGAATTATACCGCAAACCGATAATGAGAAGAGCCTTTTCAATCATTCTACTCACTTGTGCAGCCTCATTGGCGGCACAAGGTCCGTGGAAATTGAGACTTACCTGCCCACAGGAGAAGATACTGCTGAACATTGACCTCTACGAGGAATCCATCACCGTGCCAACCATGGAGGACTTCGGCCCCATGAACGGTTACATGAACGGCAATATCTATGGCGTGTGGACTGTCACCTCGTTCCGCATCAAGGACAACAACACTGCCACACTGAACTTATCGAACGACTTGGGCAGCGAGACGCAGGAGACTCTGCTCATACAGCTGAATGACAGCACCTGGAAACTCAAGTTCGTGGGCCGACCCGTGGTGAAGCGCGTGGTGGGCAAAAAGCTTGTGAAGATTCCCACAGAACTGACACTGAAGAAAGACAAATGAAAAGTTACTTCCCCAAAAGAGACAAGAAGAAGTCCTGCAGCAAGTGGCTCCCGCTCACGGGCGCTCTCATAGCAGGCGTGGCAATAGCTCTGGTGGGCAACCACTACTATGAGTGGAGCTCAACCGACGAGGCTTGCATGGCTTGCCATTTCCATCCAGAAGCAACCGACAGCTGGAAGCAGGCCGCTCACTACAACAACCGCAGCGGCGTGAAGACTGGCTGCGCCGAGTGTCACCTGCCGCCCGAAGGTACATGGGAGCACTTTACGGCCAAAGCCAGAATGGGCATGCACGACGTCTGGAGCGCAATGACCAAGAAGAAGGAGGATATCGACTTTGCAAGCAAACGCGAGTTGGAATACGCACAGACCATCGTATTCAACGAGTCGTGCAAGCGTTGCCACGTGAACCTTTTCCCCCAGGGACTGTCCGACGATGGAGTATCGGCTCATCTTTATTATGATGACAACGAGGAGAAACTGGGCCTGCAGTGCATCAGTTGCCACCTGGATGCCGGCCACACACTACCTGGCTACAAGCATGCCAAGATGGACAAGGCGCCTGTGGATACCACTGCCGCCACTTTCGCAGAAGCCACACCGGTGACCAAGTTCGCCGACTTCACCGAGCAGGTGCCCACTACCAGCATCACCATAAGCATGAAAGCCATCCCCGGCGGCACATTCCTCATGGGAAGCAAGAAGGGCGAGAAGTTCAGCCAGCCCGACGAACAGCCGCAGCGCAAGGTATCTGTATCCGCTTTCTATATGGCTGAAACAGAAATCACATGGGACCAATATTGGGCATTCTATGCACAGACCATGTCGGAGGGACGCACTCCGCCATCCAAGATATACGCCAACAACAGCCGCCCCGACGTGGATGCCGTCTCCGGTCCTACGCCTCCTTTCGGAATGCCAGACCAGGGATGGGGAATGGGCAAGCGTCCTGCCATCACCATGACACATTATGCGGCCGAAACCTTCTGCCAGTGGCTCTCGCTCAAGACGGGCAAGAAGTACCGTCTGCCCACCGAAGCAGAGTGGGAGTATGCAGCACGCGGCGGCACAGAGACTCCATACTTCTTTGAGGGCAAGCCGGCAAGCTTCTCCAACACAGGCTTCTGGCGACGCTTCTTCAGCGCCGACACCACCGCCATCAATGGCTATGTCATCTATGCCAACAACAGCAAGAACCGCAGCCAAGAGCCTTCACGAGTGAAGCCCAACCCCTTTGGACTGAAGAACATGCTGGGCAACGTGCTCGAGTACTGCTCCGACTGGTATGCCGAGGATGCCTATAGCCAGATGCAGGATGGGGCAAAGGATCCCAAGGGTCCCGCATCGGGTACGGAATATGTAGTGCGTGGCGGATGCTATGCAGATGATGCCGCCAACGTGCGCTGCGCCTCACGAGCACACACCGAATACGACAAGTGGCTCAAGACAGACCCGCAGAATCCCAAGAGCATCTGGTGGTTCTCCGACATGAAGGGCATCGGATTCCGCGTGGTATGCGAATTGCCACAGGGAGTAAGCGCAAACTGAGAACGAACACAAACAGTATAGAATTACCTTTCAAACAATTGCAACAATGAAAGAGAAAGACTTAAGCAGAAGAAAGTTCCTCACAAGCACCGCCATCATCGGCGCTGCTGGAATGGTGGCACCCGCATTGCTGTCAAGCTGCAGCGGCGGTAACGGCAACAGCAAACTGACTCCCCTGAAGCAGGAAGGCGAGTACTACGTGCCCGAATTGCCCGATAAGGCCATCGACGGACGCGAGCTCAAGGTTGGCGTTATCGGCTGCGGTGGACGTGGTTCGGGCGCTACCATCAACCTGCTCGATGCAGCCAACGGCATCAAAGTGACCGCTCTGGGCGATGTGTTTGCCGACCGCATCGAGGATCTGCGCGCACGTCTCCGCAACGACAAGCAGCAGGAGGTGGCCGACGAAATGTGCTTCACAGGCTTCGATGCCTACCAGAAGGTGATTGACGCCGGTGTGGATATGGTCATCATCGCCACTCCCCCAGCCTTCCGACCCGTCCACTTCCAGTATGCCACCGAGAAGGGAGTGCACTCGTTCCTGGAGAAACCCATCGCTGTTGACCCTAAGGGATACCGCACGATAATGGCTGCGGCCAAGCAGGCACAGGCCAAGGGACTGAGTGTGGTGACCGGTACACAGCGTCACCATGAGCGCCGCTATGTGGAGGCCAACAAGCAGATACAGGCCGGTCTCATCGGTGAGATTACCGGCGGAAACGTATATTGGAACCAGGGTATGCTGTGGTACAAGGAGCGCCAGCCCGGATGGTCAGACATGGAATGGAACATCCGCGACTGGGTGAACTGGACATGGCTGAGCGGCGACCACATTGTGGAGCAGCACGTACACAATATCGACGTGTTTATGTGGATGAGCGGACTGAAGCTCGCTACCGCTACATCGTTCGGCGCACGCCACCGCAGGGTAACGGGCGACCAGTTTGACATGTTCAGCACCGACTTTGTGATGGAGAACGGAGTGCACATGCACAGTATGTGCCGCCAGATAGACGGATGCAGCAACAAGGTGAGCGAGTTCATCCAAGGCTCAAAGGGCTCTTGGGACAGCGAGACCAACGAGATAAAGGACCTGCAGGGCAACGTCATCTGGAAGTACGACGAGGAGGCTGCCAACCAGGAGTTCAAGCAGCACGACCCCTATGTACTGGAGCATGTTGACTGGGTCAACCACATCCGCAAGGGCACCGCTCACGAGGAGGCAAGCGACTGCGCAGCATCATGTATGGCCGCCATCATGGCACGTGAAGCTGCTTACACAGGCGCAACCACCACATGGGACGAGATGACTCAGTCGCCCATGGACCTGATGCCAGCCGAACTGAAGCTCGGCCCATTGGACCTGGCAGCCTACACCGTGAAGAAGCCCGGACAGGGACAGTGAACCAACCATTCACCTAAAACACAGCGAAATGAAAAGAAGAAACTTCATACTGGGATCACTCTCGGGCATGGCAGCCGCTTCGGTGGCCTCCACCCCACTGCTGTCATCATGCTGCTCGGTGCGCAAGAACAAGAAGCCCGACACACCGCTCAACATCTGCCTGCAGGAAGGAGTATGCCTGGGCAACACACTCGAGGAGAAGCTCGACTTCATGGAGGCTCATGGAGTGAACGGCCTGGAGGTGGGCGGAGGCAATCTGAAAGCACGTGTGGATGAAATCAACAAGGCTCTGCAGGGCAGGAATATAAAGATGAGTGCCATCTGCGCCGGCTTCCAAGGATTCATCCTGGCCGAAGACGAGCAGAAGCAACAGTTCGACACCACCATGCGCGAGATAGTGGAGGCAGCCGGCCAAATCGGTTCCTGCGGTGTCATCATGGTACCGGCCTTCAACGGACAGCAACCTTGCAAACCCCACACAATGGACACCCGCAACTATCTGTGCGAGCAGCTCCATGAGTTGGGCGAGTTTGCGCTGAAGTGCGGAACGAGTGTCATCCTGGAACCTCTCAATAGGCGCGAGTGCTTCTACCTGCGTCTGGTGGCCGACGCAGCAGCCATCTGCCGCGATGCCGACAGCGAGGGCGTGAAGTGCATGGGCGACTTCTGGCACATGCAGGAGGAGACCTCCGACTATGCCGCCTTCATGGCAGCAGGCACCAAGTACCTTCGCCACGTCCACATCGCCAGCCGCGGACGCCGACTCATGCCGGGCGAGGATGGCGAGAAGGACGATTACCGCGACGGCATGAGGGCGCTGAAGGAAATGGGCTATCAGGGGCACATCTCATTCGAGTGTGGTTGCGAAGGCGACAGAGCTACTGTCCTCCCCGCCGCCATCGACCTCCTGCGCAAGCAGTGGGAGGAAGCGTAAGGTTCCCGGGCAAGGTTCAAGGCATTCCGCAACGCTCAGCTCTCGCCAGACCAATCCTCTCCTGCACCCGCAGAAGAAGGTTTTCCGATAAGCGGAGCGCCGAAGAAACGGACTGAGAACGCCGAAGAAACGAACTGAGAATACCGCCAAAAAGGCGCAAGATAAGCGAAGGCTGTGTCAAAGAGGCACGGCCTTCGCTCTTTATATACCTTATTATATATATGAGAAAGCGTACCTTGAGACTCGAGGCAACGGATTTCCCAGATATGTGCAGAAGCATCTTCCACAACAGCGAAGCAGGCCCAACCGAAGAAAACGGCACGACAACTCTTACCCAGGAAACGGCCGGCAACCGCAGGAGTGCACAATCACATGATCACAGCAGGACAATGGGCTTTACAAGAATGCGCCCCCTGCCTCACGACGGAATTAGGGAAAAAGGCCCAAGAACAATGGAGATACACCCCAAACAGCGAGCTGAAGAACACGAGCCACACCGCTGCCCCAACCAAAGGAAAGAGAACCGAAGCCAGTCACAATGCCATCAACGCCACCCCACTGTACCATAGCGCTGAAAATGCAGCGCGCTGCATGTGCAAACGCACTGCACTGCGATGACCGATGCAGTGCGCTGCGCAGGCCATCGCACCGCGGTGCGTTTAGGGGAACAATCATCTATGCCATCTGAGCCAGCAGGCCATGCGGGCCAACGCTACTCTATCTCACTCAACTCCAACCACCGCATCGACTTCTCGTCAAGCTCGTCGGTGAGAACGGGCAGGCGCTTGCTCAGGTCGGTGATTTCCTGTACACTGATGGTGCCACTGGAGAGTTTGGCCTCGATATCGGCCTTTTCCTGCTCCAGGCGCGCGATATCCTGCTCCAGGGCAGCAAACTCCTGTTTCTCCTTGAACGACATCTTACGCTTCTGTTCCAGGCGTGGCGGCTTCTTGCTTTCCTTCACCTCGGGGGCAGCCTGTGCATTGCCATTGCCCGCGCTCTGGCGAGCCTGATGCAACTCACGTTCGTCGTCCCACTCACGGAACTGCGAGTAGTTGCCGGGGAAGTCCTCCACCACCCCCTCGCCACGGAACACCAGCAGATGATCGACCACCTTGTCCATGAAATAGCGGTCGTGACTGACCACAATGACACAGCCGTGGAAGTCCTGCAGATACTGCTCCAGGATTTGCAGCGTATTGATGTCCAAGTCATTGGTCGGCTCGTCGAGCACCAGGAAGTTGGGGTTCTGCATAAGCACCGTACACAGGTGCAGGCGCCGCTGCTCTCCGCCCGACAGCTTGGCGATGTAGTTTTGCTGTTGCAGAGGAGTGAACATGAAGTGCTGCAGGAACTGCATGGCCGACAGGTGGCGACCGCCGCCCAGATCCACATACTCCGCTATCTTACGCACCGCGTCTATCACTTTCATCTGCGGGTCAAAGCTCATCCCCTCCTGGCTGTAGTAGCCGAAGCGGACGGTCTCGCCCACTACGAAGCGTCCCGAGTCGGGCTTCACCAGTCCGAGCAACATCTTCACAAAGGTACTCTTGCCCGTACCGTTGCCTCCCACGATGCCCATCTTCTCGTATCGCGAGAAGCAGTAATAGAAGTCCTTCAGTATTACGTGCTCGTACTTCTTGCTCACATATTCGGCCTCGAATATCCTGCTGCCTATATAGGTTGACTTCATCTCCAGCCTCACTTGCTGCTCCTCGAGCCGCTGCTTGGCCTTCTTCTCCAGGTCGTAGAAGGCTTCCTCGCGATAGCGCGCTTTGTGCCCACGTGCCTGAGGCATGCGGCGCATCCACTCCAGCTCGGTGCGGTACAGGTTGTTGGCCCTTGCCACCTCGCTGCGAAGGTTGTCCTGGCGCTCCTGACGCTTCTCCAGATAGTAAGCATAGTTGCCATGATAGGCATACACAGTCTCGTCATCGAGTTCCAGAATTACGGAGCACACATTGTCGAGGAAGTATCTGTCGTGCGTCACCATGAGCAGCGTGAGGTTTGCTCGCCTTAAGTAACCCTCGAGCCACTCTATCATCTGCAGGTCCAGATGGTTTGTGGGCTCGTCCAGGATAAGGAAGTCCGGCTCCATGATAAGCACATTGGCCAGCGCCACACGCTTGAGCTGTCCGCCCGAGAGTTGGCTGAGCGGCTTGTGGAAGTCCGTTATGTTGAGTTTGCTAAGGATGGTCTTGCTGCGTGTCTCGTAGTCCCAGGCGTTCTGGTGCTCCATTCTGTCGAGAATCTGTTGCAGCCCCGGCGTGCCCGGCGTGCTCATGCAAGTCTCGTACTCACGTATCAGGTTGGTGGTCTCATTGCCGTGCCAGAAGCAGGCCTCCAGCACCGTAAGTTCCATGGGATAGTGGGGCGTCTGCTCCAGATATCCGATGCGCAGGCCGTTGTGATACACCACCTGCCCCGAGTCGGCACTGTCCTTGCCGCCCAGGATATTCAATAACGTGCTCTTCCCAGTGCCGTTGCGGGCTATGAGACCAGCCTTCTGCCCCTGCGCCACACTGAAGGAGATGTCGGCAAAGAGCGTCTTGTCGCCCACGCTACGCGTCAGGCCCTGCACCTGTAAATATGATATGCTACTCATCCAAACGTCATAAAAAAGCCAACCCGCCACTGCACAGGTTGGGAAAAATACGTATCCTTTAGTCTCTTCACAGCGCAAAAGTACTAAAAAAAGAGCATCAAAATGCAGAAATATACGCGCAAATTTGGCAGATTGAGCAAGAAAAAGTAATTTTGCAAACCGATTCATATAAGGACAGCGACACTCTTCGCTCTCCCGATTATTCCCTTTCGAATACAAAAGAACAATTAAACAGCATACATTCTATTATTATGCACACAAAAAGTGAACTCGAGAAAATGTCGCTCGAAGAATTGTCTGCATTGGCACAAAGCGTGAATGCAGAGCCCGCGAATGACCCCACCACACTTATATATAATATAATAGATGCGGAGGCCATGGCCGGCTCCAACAGGCAAAGCAACACCAATACCAAGGGCAAGCGCAGCACTGCAAGCGCCAGCGATAAAGCACCCAAGGACGCTGACAACGCAGACAAGACTCCCAAGAAGCGCGGTCGCAAGCCCAAGGCCGAGACAATGAAAGCCAGCGAGGAGAGCGCTGCAGAAGCACCCACAGAGGCAGCAGACAGCGCCAAGAAGCAGGCCGAGGAGGCAAAGAAGGCTGATACAGAAGCCACACAGGGCATCATCGCATTTGACGAGACCGAGACAGAAGCACCCGTGGCACCCGCTCCCAAGAAAAGGGGAAGACCACGCAAGGTAAAGCCCGAAGAGGCACAGAATACCATGACAAGCAGTGAAACACAACCCGCAAGCAGCAACGAGCCAGACACCAGCGCTGACATGCCCGCACCCGACGATGAGGTGCAGGACAATGCAGGCGAGGCAGCTCCTGCCGACAATGCTCCCGCCGAGGAAGGCAACGCAACTGCTGCTGACTACGAGACAGAAGGACTCATCCGTGTGAGCGATGACTTCTACATCGTGCAGGATATCCCGTCGATGGGCAATGAAAGCTCCGCCTACGGGCAGAACTACCAGACTGCCGAAGACGACGCGGCTCCCGGTGCGCAGAATGGCTCATACCGCATGCCCGCCAACGAGGAGACAGAGGCAGGGGACTACCGTCAGAACGCGCCCAAGGCAGCCGAGGAGAACTACGACTTCGGGCTCAACATCCGCGGCGAGGGTGTTCTGGAAGTGATGAACGAAGGTTATGGTTTCCTGCGCAGCAGCGACTACAACTATCTGAGCAGCCCCGATGACATCTACGTAAACGCACAGACAATCCGTCACTACGGCCTGAAGACAGGCGACGTGGTGGAAGGCCCCGTGCGCCCACCACGCGACAACGAGAAGTTCTTCCCCCTCATCGAGGTCACCAGCGTCAATGGCTGCGACCCCGAGATAGTGCGCGACCGCAGTCCCTTCGAGAACCTCACACCGCTCTTCCCCGATGAGAAGTTCAAGCTATGCAGCGGACGCGGCGACTCCATGGCAGCACGCGTGGTAGATCTCTTCGCTCCCATCGGCAAGGGACAGCGTGCCCTCATCGTGGCACAGCCCAAGACCGGCAAAACCATGCTGATGAAGGACATAGCCAATGCCATCACAGCCAACCACCCAGAAGCCTACCTCATGATGCTCCTCATCGATGAGCGCCCCGAGGAGGTGACCGACATGGCACGCACAGTGAAGGCCGAGGTGATAGCCAGCACCTTCGACGAGCCCGCCGAGCGCCACGTCAAGATAGCCGGAATAGTGCTCGAAAAGGCCAAGCGCATGGTGGAGTGCGGACACGATGTGGTCATCTTCCTCGACTCAATCACCCGCCTGGCACGTGCCTACAACACAGTTTCGCCCGCGAGCGGCAAAGTGCTGAGCGGCGGAGTGGATGCCAACGCCCTGCACAAGCCCAAGCGCTTCTTCGGCGCTGCACGTAACATCGAAAACGGAGGAAGCCTCACCATCATAGCCACCGCACTGATCGACACAGGCAGCAAGATGGACGAGGTCATCTTTGAGGAGTTCAAGGGCACAGGAAACATGGAGCTGCAGCTCGACAGAATGCTGAGCAACAAGCGCATCTTCCCTGCCGTGAACATCACTGCCAGCAGCACTCGCCGCGACGACCTGCTGCAGGACAAGATGACACTGGACCGCATGTGGATTCTGCGCAAGTTCCTGAGCGACATGAACCCCATCGAGGCCATGAACGAAGTGAAGTCCAAACTGGAGAACACCATCAACAACGAGGAGTTTCTCCTGAGCATGAACTCATAAGCAGCATACCAAACCACTGCAAACAAGCACACCAACGAGCGGCAGGCATCTCAAGAGGGGGCCTGCCGCTCTGCTTTTCCCTCACCCTTTTCCTCCGTTTCATGACAACCAAGGACGCTATTCGCAATACAGGTGGACGCCATTTGCAAGACAGGGAAAAGCAGTGCCCGGATTCACATAGAAGCAGCTGGAGGAAAACACAGAACAACGGGACAAAAAACTCAGTGCGCTGCGATAGCGAACGCAGCACGCTGCGATGGCCGATGCAGCGCAGTACGATGAGCTATGCAGCGCATTGCACATTTCAGCCAACAACAGAGCAGGCCCACAGGGAGCACTTTACAGCGTACCCAACAAGCCTTTTCCCGCCACCAACCAAGAGCCTGTCACGCCATGTACACTACCGTCCAAACAGCACGCCACGCTGGCACTGGTTGCTGAGAAGTACACCTCAAAAGAGTCCGTAGAACTTAAATCATGTTAAAAGACAAATCCCCTTCCTAAATCGAACAACAAAACACAAGGGCTAAGAGCCATGTGGAGCAACAGGTTAAGCCGAATTGTCGTAACTTTGCAGCCGATTTCAAAGTATAAGCGAAACAGAAGAAAGAACAATAGAATAGAGTTATAAATAATTTTTGAATGAGAGGAATTATGACAAACAAACTGATGACAGTGCTGGTGACAGCAGTGACCGCGATGACCATGCTTAGTTCATGTGGAAACAAGCAGCAGCGAGGAGCAATGCCAAGCGCAGTTTTCAAGACCACAAAGGTAGCCAAGAGCGACGTGACACTGACTGAGAAGTACAGCGCCACCATACGCGGACGCCAGGACATCGACGTTTACCCTCAGGTAGGAGGCACATTGCAGAAGCTGTGTGTGACCGAGGGCCAGAAGGTGAAGAAGGGTCAGGTGCTCTTTGTGATAGACCAGGTACCCTACCGCGCAGCACTTAACACAGCCGAGGCAGCGCTAAAGGCAGCACAGGCTCAGGAGGCAACAGCACAGCTCAACTACGATAGCCGCAAGAAGTTGTACGACCAGAAGGTGGTGAGCGAGATAGATATGCAGACCGCACAGAACACTCTGCTCTCAGCCAAGGCACAGGTGGCACAGGCTAAGGCTCAGGTGGTGAACGCCCGCAACAGCCTTTCCTACACCACAGTCACCAGCCCTGCCGACGGTGTGGTGGGCACTCTGCCCTACCGTCAGGGAGCGCTCGTGGGCAGCAGCATGCCCCAGCCCCTCACCACGGTGAGTGACAACAACGAGATGTATGTGTATTTCAGCATGACAGAAAGCCAGTTCCTGAACCTCATCCGTCAGTACGAGTCAGTCGAGAAAGCCATTGAGGCCATGCCCGAGCTCACGCTGCAGCTGGTGGATGGAAGCGACTATGAGATCAAGGGCCGCGTGGAGAGCGCCAGCGGCGTAGTGGATCGCAACACAGGTTCAGTGCAGTTGCGCGCAGCTTTCTCCAACCCAAGCCACATCCTGCACTCTGGTAGCACAGGCAACGTAATTATCCCCGTGACACACAAGGACGTGCTCACCGTACCCGCCACAGCAGCCGTGCAGACCCAGGACAAGTACAATGTATATGTAGTAGATGACAAGGGCATCGCCCATGCACAAATGGTGGACATCCTGCCCCAGAGCCAGGGCAAGACCTTCATTGTGACCTCCGGCCTGCAGGGCGGCGAGGAAATAGTGGCCGAGGGCGCCGGTATGGTGCGCGACGGACAGGACGTGAAGAAGCTCGGCAAGTAACATCTACATTTAGCGAAACAAACTCATATATATAACCACATACGATGAAAGGTAATATATTCATTAAAAGACCGGTAATGGCAATGTCAATTGCCATCCTCATAGTACTGGTGGGAGCGATATCTTACTTCTCTCTCCCCCTGGAGTCATACCCCGACATCGCACCTCCCACCGTGACGGTGAGCGCCACCTATACGGGTGCCAGCGCCGAAGCTGTGATGAAGGCAGTGATTCAGCCGCTGGAGGAAGGTATCAACGGAGTGGAGAACATGCTCTACATGACCTCTACAGCCACCAACTCGGGTAGCGCCAGCATCACCATCTATTTCCGCCAGGGAACGAACCCCGACATGGCTGCTGTGAACGTGCAGAACCGTGTGAGCCGCGTACAAGGACTCTTGCCGTCGGAGGTAACCAAGATTGGTGTGGCTACGACCAAGCGTCAGACATCTTTCCTACAGATTGACGCCCTCGTAGATACGCAGGACAAGTACGACCAGGACTTCATTTCAAACTACCTCGACATCAATGTCATCCCCCAGCTCAAGCGTATCAAGGGTGTGGGTGACGTGATGGAGCTGGGTGGCACATACTCATTGCGTATCTGGCTCAAGCCCGACGTGATGGCCCAGTACAAGCTTGTGCCAAGCGACATTACCTATGCTTTGGCCGAACAGAACCTGGAGGCTCCTGCCGGACAACTGGGTGAGAAGCCCGTCAATGGCACCCACGGCAAGGGTATCGAAGACGTGTATCAGTACACACTCAAATATACAGGTCGTCTGGAGACACTGGAACAGTATGAGAACATCGTGCTGCAGGCTCTCCCCGACGGCAATGTACTGCGCCTGAAAGACGTAGCCGATGTGGAACTGGGTGCCAACTCCTACGCCTACCATGGTGAAGCCGATGGTCACGAGGCTACCTGCTTCCTGTCATTCCAGGTGGCAGGCGCCAATGCCAAGGAGACCAACGATGCCATCAGTGCCAAGTTGAAGGAGCTGAGTCAGGATTTGCCCGCAGGTCTGGAGTTCGTCGAGATGCAGAGTTCAAACGACTTCCTGCTGGCCTCTATCGCCAATGTGGAGGAGACTCTTATCGTTGCCATCCTGCTGGTGATACTGGTGGTGTACTTCTTCTTGCAGGATTTCCGCGCCACACTTATCCCTTCTATATCTATTATAGTATCCTTGATAGGCACATTCGCCTGCATGGCGGCTGCCGGATTCTCGCTTAACCTGCTCACCCTGTTTGCCCTCGTGCTGGCTATCGGTACGGTGGTGGATGATGCCATCGTGGTTGTGGAGGCCGTGCAGGCCAAGTTCGATGCCGGCTACACCAGCCCTTACCAGGCCACCAAGGACGCTATGAGCGATGTGACAATGGCCGTCATCTCATGTACCTTCGTGTTTATGGCCGTGTTTATCCCCGTATCATTCACCGGTGGTACCTCAGGTATCTTCTACACACAGTTCGGTGTGACACTGGCTACATCAGTAGGTATCTCCTGTGTGAGCGCCCTTGTACTCTGTCCCGCCCTGTGTGCCATGCTCATGCGACCCGCCAGCGAGGAGCGTCGCAGAGGCTTCTTCGGTACCATCAACTATCGTACCCGTCAGGCCTATGAGGCAAGCTACACCGCCATGTTGGGCAAATACACAGCCATCCTGAAGCGTTGTGTGAACCGCAAGGTGCGCTTCATCGCCTTCGTCAGCGTGGCTCTCTGCTTTGTTGGCATCGTGTTCTTCGCAGGCAAGCTGAGTTCCGGACTCGTGCCACAGGAAGACCAGGGTACATGTATGATGGTGGTCAACGGTGTTCCCGGCAATAACCTTGCCACCACAGACGAAATCTTGGATCGCGTAGAGAAGATTATCAAGGAGACCAAGGAGGTGAAGAACTACCAGCGCGTGGCTGGCTACAGCTTCATGGCTGGCCAGGGTACCGCTTATGGTATGTATATTCTGAAATTGAAGCCTTGGGCAGAACGCCGCTATGGCTTCTGGTCACTCATTGACAACTATAAGAGCACGAGCACGGTGGTGACTGGCTTGCTCAACAAACGACTGATGGAGGAGATTCCCGATGCACAGTGTCTGGTCTTCGAGCCCGGTATGATTCCCGGTTACGGCATGGGCTCCATTGAGCTTAACCTGCAGGATACCCGTGGCGGCGACAAGTCACAATTCCTGGAGTACACTCACCAGTTCCTGGCAGCCATGAACCAGCACCCCGAGGTGTCGCGTGCAGTGACCTCTTATGCCCGCAACTTCCCCCAGTATAAGGTGGAGGTAGATGCCGCTCAGTGTAAGCGTGCCGGCGTGAGCCCCACTGATGTGCTTAGCGCACTGGGCAGCTACTGCGGTGGCTCCTATGTGAGCAACATGAACCAGTATGGTAAGGTGTATCGTGTGATGCTCCAGGCCCACGAGAAAACCCGCCTGAGTACCGAGGACCTCAACAATATGTTTGTGCGCAATGGCGCAGAGATGGCTCCCCTGAGCCAGTTTGTGAAGCTGACCAAGATACTTGGCGCCGAGGTGGATACCCGCTTCAACCTCTTCAGCTCCATCACTTGTAACCTCGTGCCGGCCTATGGCTATAGCAGCACTGATGTGATGAACATCGTGGAAGAGGAGTTTGGCAAGGTGTTCCCCAAGGGCTACGCCTTCGAGTATGGCGGCATGAGCCGTGAGGAGAACCAGACTAAGGACAGCATGGACACCTACCTCATCTATGGTGTGTGCGTGGTGCTCATCTTCCTCATCCTGTCTATGTTGTACGAGAGTTTCCTTATCCCCTTCTCTGTCATCCTGTCGGTACCTGCCGGTATCATGGGTTCGTTTGCCTTTGCATGGCTGTGGAACCAGGGCTACGCCGCACTTCCCTTCGTGTTCATGGGCAAGATTGACAACAACATCTACCTGCAGACGGCTATCATCATGCTGATTGGTCTGCTGGCCAAGACTGCTATTCTGATTACCGAGTTCGCCCTTGAGCGTCGCCGCAAGGGTATGGGCATTGTGGAGGCAGCCTATGCTGCTGCCGAAGCACGTCTGCGTCCTATCCTTATGACCGTACTTACCATGGTGTTCGGTATGATTCCTCTGGTGTTGTCCACTGGCGCTGGTGCCAATGGTAACCGCACCATCGGCCTCGGTGTCATCGGCGGTCTGCTGGTAGGCACACTGGCTATCCTGTTCACAGTACCAGTCTTCTTCATCTTCTTCGAATGGGTTCAGGAGAAAATCCGCCCCGCCATGGTGGAAGAGGCAGACCAGCAGTTCCTGCAGGAGAAGGAGCGTTCCGAGAAGGAGAAGGCTAAAGCACAGAAAGACTAAACATTCACATATCAAGCAATGAAAGCATACAAGATATTGACTATCGCCCTTGCAACTGCCCTGATGAGCAGTTGCGGGGTGTACAAGAGCTACGAGCGCCCCGCCTCTATCAACACTGAGGGCATCTATGGTGACGCTTTGAGCGGAGACTCCACCGGTCTGGGCGACATCGAGTGGCATCAAGTCTTCACCGACCCCACCCTGCAGGCTCTCATCGAGAAGACACTTGCCCAGAATACCAATATGAAGCAGGCCGACCTGCGCATACAGGAGATGCAGAACAACCTGAAGGCTTCGAAACTTGCCTTTGCGCCCAGCTTCGCCTTTGCACCCAGCGGTACCATCAGCGGTATAGTAGATCCCTACAACCGCGAGAAGTATAAGAATGTGATGGGCAACGGCGCCAGCAAGACCTACTCATTCCCCCTCTCGATGAGTTGGCAGATAGACTGTTTCGCATCGCTACGCAATTCCAAGAAGAAGGCAGAAGTAGCGCTGGAGAGCCAGAAGACCGTGCGCCAGAGCGTGAAGACCTCTCTCATCGCCAACGTGGCCAACCTCTATTACACCCTGGCCATGCTCGACGAGCAGTTGCGCATTGCCAAGGAGACCAGCGAAACATGGAAGAAGAACCTGGACATGACTAAGATGCTGTTCGATGCAGGTCAAGCCAACCAGGCTTCAGTAGCAAGCACCGAGGCCAACTACTGGGCTATCAGTGCCAACGTGCTGGAGCTGGAGGACAACATCAAGCAGGTGGAGAACGCCCTGAGCGCCCTCTGCGGTGAGACTCCAGCACACATCGAGCGCGGCACACTGGCCACATTCCGCACTCCCAGCGTATGCACCACAGGCATGCCTATCGGCCTGTTGAGCCGCCGACCCGATGTGAAGCAGGCTGAGCTCGCACTGGCAAGCGCTTTCTACAACAAGAACATTGCCAAGGCAGCCTTCTACCCCGCCCTCAACATCTCGGCCAGCGGCCAGTATGCCAACAGTCTGGGAAGCATGGTAGTGAACCCCGGTGGCATCATCATGGCAGCTGTAGCAAGCCTGACACAGCCTATCTTCCAGAACGGAAAACTGCGCGCTGCCTATAAGAACAGCAAGGCTGAGCTTGAGATTGCCACTCTGGGCTTCCAGCAAACACTTCTCGATGCAGGTTCGGAGGTGAACAACGCCATGGCTGCCATACACACCGCACAGGAGAAGAAGGTTTACCTGGCCAACCAGGTGCAGAGCCTGCAGCGGGCTGTGGATGCAACACAGAAGTTGTGGGACCTCTCAAGTATCAACTATCTGCAGATCCTGACCGCTCAGAGCAGCCTGCTCAGCGCACAGCTCTCGCAAGTGGCCAACGACTATAGCGTTATCTCCAACACCATCAACCTCTACCAGGCACTGGGCGGAGGCGCTGACGTGGAGAAATAAACATCATTCTCATTCAATCGCGAGAGGAGGACGTACCCCAGTCAATGGGGTGGCGCCCTCCTCTTTTCGTATTGAGATGCAACTGTCAAAACAGCACAAGTAGATCAGGAACAGAGAATTTTGAATGAGCAAACACGCTGGGTAATAGATGCCGAGCAGTTCACCCGCCATGCAAACTGCGGTGCAATGGCACTCGTAGTGCCCTGCGGTTCTTCGGACAAACTTCCGTCGCTCATCACACAGCACTTTTTGCAGCTCGCCCGACAAACTTAGGGGAAGCAGAGAGATGGGGACAGACAGGAAGCGCATCGTCACTACCCCATCCTACAAGAACCGTCGGCTGGGCTTTATAAAGAGGCACCACAGCAAGTGTACGACCATCTTTCGCCAAGCCGACAAGGCTGACCTTTATATCGATTGCTGCTGATTATCCGACAAATACCAGTTTGCGCACAAGGAGAAGAAGGCTTCTGATGCACTTCCAGTCGGCCTTCATGATGGAGAAGACGTTCTTCGTCACCGTCCAACCCTAGGCTGGACGGTGAATGAAGCATGGATACTTTGGCATCGAAGTATATATTCAACGACCGTCCAGCCTAGGGTTGGACGGTGGAGCATACAGCTTAGCCGCCCTTGGAGGCGGAAAGAAATCTCGAAACAATACTGCTTCGTTGCCCAGAAGAGTACGCTGACTGGGCCATATGCAATGAAGTGTTTTACGGCAGAGAGTATATTGTATTGCAAAGCAAATATCCATTGTCCACCTAAATCAACAGGCAGCCTTGAACACTTCACTCGCGTAATACAATTGCTCCAAAATGCTTCTTGCGAAAAAACAAACGGGGAAAGATGGCAGCACATAGCCAAACATTTTGTAACTTTGTGTGGACGTAGAACACAAACAGACTAAGACGGACAATGAGCAACCACATTGACAGAAGAAGTTTCCTCAGGCGCGCCACAGGAGCCGGCGTGCTGATAGCCGTGTCGCAACTGCCTGCCATGGCCGAGGACAAACCGGAAGTATTCCCCAAGCGCGGCGGTTTTGAGCGTCTCTCACTGGCCTATGCCACCGTGGAAATCGGGCTGGAGAAGCCTTTCAGCGTGCTGCACATCTCCGACACGCACTTTACGGCAGCCTATCCACACGAGAACGAGAAGAAGCAGAAGCTGCGCGAGGTGCGCACGCAGTGCTTTGGCGGACGCCAGGAGGAGGCCATGCGCGACTCGCTGGCGTGGGCACGTGACCATGTAGATTACGTTCTGCACACGGGCGACCTCATTGACTGGCAGAGCGAAGCCAACCTTGACCTGGTGCGCAAGTATCTGGGCGACGGCATCACAGGCTGCATGGGCAACCATGAATTCTCGCCCGACATGTGGCTGAGCGAGCCTAAACAGGAGAACACCGAGGCGTACAAGGACCGTTCGAGGGCGATGCTGCAGAAGACCTTCCCCTTTGACATCTCATTCAATGCGCAACAGATCAACGGAGTCAACTTCATCTGTCTGGACAACGTATATGGTACAGTGACCCCGCAACAGGTGAAGCTCTTCCGACGCGAAGTGAAGCGCGGGCTCCCCATCGTGCTTTGCATGCACGTGCCATTCCACACCGACCAGATATGGAGGGCCAACAAACGCTTCTGGAACAAGACTCTGGCATCGAGCATAGACGACAAGGTGTACAAGCCCACGGGCGACTATCTGGCGCAGAAGGAGGACAAGACCACACGCGAATTTATCTCCTACCTCAAGCAGGAGCCGCTGCTCAAGGCCATCCTGGCGGGTCACCTGCACATCACGGTGGAGGAGCAGTTCTCGCCCACGGCACGACAGTATGTGGTGGCAGGCAACTTCCTGCTACACGGCAGGGAAGTCCTGTTTGTGTAATAGCGCTATCATTATATATTATAAGGGCAGTATGCCGGGCTTTACACAACTTTGCACGCCATTGGAAGCAAGGTTGCCCCTCATGCTGCCCCCCGCTTGCCCAGCTCTGCAAGTGACATAGGACCACAACGGCCAACTGCTCAAGCAGTATCGCTGACGCGCATCCATCCCAAGGACTTACTGCCTATGCATCAGTCCGCATCAGGCTGCCCTTCGCCCTGCAATTCCCTGCGGAACTGGCCGGGTGTCATTCCCGTCTCCGAGATAAAAGCGCGACGGAAGGCCGACAGGCTGTTGAACCCGCTCATTCGTGCCACTGCCTCGGCCGTATTATTCGGCTGGGCAAGCAGTTGCTGGGCATAAAGCACACGATAGCGGTTGACGTACTCGAAGAAGGAAACGTTGAGCTGCTTGTTGATATAAGCGCTCAGATAGGTGCGGTTAGTGCCCAGCCTCTCGGCCAGAAGGTTGATGGTAAGGCGGGGATTGAGGTAGATACGTTCGTCGTCAAAGGCTTTGTGGAGCGCTTCAGCGAAGTGGAACTCCTGCGGGGCGCCCTCTTCGTCCATCACCGGGCAGTCCTCTTCGGGCTCCGCAATGCCCGGCACCACCACTTCGTGCTTTCTCATGCACCAGGCGATGGAGGCAAAGATAAGGCTGCAACTGAAGTTATAGAACGCTGTTGCCCACTTGCCTCCGTTATAGCTCGCCATTGTCCACACCACATAGAGCACCATGAAGGATACCAGGATGCGGAACACCCACCCCACCTCGATGCCCTCGGTATAGGAGCTCCACTGGCGTATGCTGCGGTTGTAGCGATACAGACCATAGCCACTCCACAGCATGCCCACCAGCCCATAGCACGCCTGCCCCACCAGCGCTATTATATATAATGTATGGTTGAGCGTGACGGCATAGAGCACGCACAACAGCAGCGAGGCTGCCACTTGCAGCCAGAAGGCACGGCGCGTGATGCTGCCGGGATGCCCGAGCTCGTATAGCAGGCACACGCACATGGGGATGCAGGTGGCCTGATAGAGGTTGGTAATGGGTGTGAGCTGTGCTCCCAGGAAGTTCCTCACGTAGAAGAGCACGAAGAGCACCATGTTCATCAACGCCAGCCAGCCGAAGAGGCAGGTGGCCACACAGTGCACCCCCGACCTTCGACGCACCATATAAAGCAAGGCGCACGAGGCCAGCAGCGAAGCGAAAAAGCAGCCGGCAGAGAAGTCTGCCAGCGCAGCGATGGTATTCCGTTCCATTCCGAAGTCTTGATTATCACATCACGAGCAACACAGAAGCAATCCTGCCCCACTCGCGAAACAATCTTCAAAATTAAGGAAAATATTCCATTCTGCCCGTCACAAAAGAGCAAAAACGCCAAGCCATCGGGCAAAAAGGAAACGTTTCACGGCTTGGAGCGGAATGCACAGCGGCATTGGGCAACCCTGCAAAAAGCGTCCCCTGCCTATGTAGAGACGGCTGTGCCACCCGCCCTTCGGCGCTGCCCGCCACGCTGCTGTGTTTTCGGGCGGATGAGGCAGTGCGGTGCATCGGTCATCGCAGCGTGCTGCATCGGCTATCGCAGCGCGCTGCGTAGGCCATCGCACCGTGCTGCATTTTGCACGAGTCCCCCATGCCATTTTCTCCTTGTAGCCCTCTTCGGGGAAATCCAACCCGCCAGCCAGCCCCCGTCTGCATGCTTCTTCTATAGTTTCATTCCTATCTTTTTATCAAATAGACATTACACATACGGCAGGACACTTTGCTTGGAATAAATCCGCACGACACCTCATTGGCCCCCAAGAAAGCGTTCAGAAAGATTATGCACCATACTGTCTTCCAACCGCAAACACCATCACATGGCATATTCGGACAGGTGTCCGATACAGACAGGTGTGCAATATTGAAGCAAACAAAATGTTGTACAATGTATGAAAATGCTGGTTTTGAGGGAATGCTACTACTATAAGGAAAACTTTATAGTGCATTTTATGTTTCTTTGAAAGATTTAACATATCTTTGCGCACGTAATTGAAAGACGGATTGCTTGCCACTAATGACGACACACGAATACAGAACAGCAAAGCGCAAAGCCCCCTCTGACAAACATTACAGCGAATAACGAAACAAACATAAACATACTATGATGCTATTATCTACAAACTCTAACCAGACACAGAGCGAGAGCAAGGCAGGCAATGCATGCCGCCGCCACACATCATGTTACGGCCTCAGGGGGAAATCCCTGCTGCGCGGACTGCTGCTCGCATCGGGTCTGCTCATGCTGGGCAGCTGCATCGACAGTTCGTATGACCTGGGTGACGTGGATGCCACCATAGGCCTGGGAGCGAACGGACTCAAGGTCAAGTTGGGCAACACAGAGAAGATCTACCTCAAAGACATTATCGACACCGACGGCAACACCAAGCTTGACGGGAACAACCAATTCTACATCACCGAGCAGGGCAGCACAGATCTCAGCTACACGGTGCAGAAAGTGAACTCCACCATAGACCGCCTGGCCAGGGTGAAGACCAAGTTCCGCGTGCTGCGCTGGAGCGATGATCTGCTGAACCAGCTGGGTGCGCCAAGCGGCACACAAGTGACCGTGCCCGCCAACTATACCCTGCACGGCAGCGCAGAGGGCGAGAACAAGAGCGACTTCACCACAGATGACATAGGCAAGGAGGTGGTCAGAATCACACGCGTATATCCCCGCAACTTCGGAGCAAGCCTCACGGTAAGGATGAAGAGCAGCGCCAACGTGAACTTCGGACTGGACAAGCTGCAGAATTTTGCAGTCACTCTGCCCAAGTATGTGCACCTTCGTGAGGTGCCCGCAGGCTGGAGACTGGAGGGCAGCACGCTCATCCACGACTCCGACATCACCATCGGCTCCGCCAGCAAACAGATATGCGCCATCGCCATCGACTATATCGACCTGAAGGAGGAGGGTACTCCCAAGAATGGTGTCATTACACTCCCTAAGGAAATGACACGCGTGGCCATGAGCGGCACAGCCTACTTCAGCAGCAAGAGCCAGTTCACTATGCAGCAGGGCGACTACGCTGACATAGAGCTGGACATCAACTTCCCCAACGACGGCAAGATTGTGGTGGATAGCATCAAAGGCATCTTCAACCCCGACATCAACCCGAACGTCAACCCCATTGAAATCGCTGACAACCTGCCTGATTTCCTCAAGGACGACGCCACGAAGATTAAAGTGTCGAACCCCACACTGAAGTTCAACGTGGACATGAGAACGCTGCCCTCGAACGTGAACGTAGGTGCCACACTCACCTCAGTGAAGACCGGCAAGGCCGGATGGAGCCAGAGCGTGACCTTGCCACAGGTTACGATGAAGGGCGGAAGCATCAACACCGCCTATTACCACAAGAAGGGAGACAAGCCCTACGACCCTGAAAGCGAAGTGGGAGCAGGTGCCATCGTGAATCGCGTAGAGGATCTGGGCAACCTGATAGAGCGTCTGCCCGACCAGATAAAGGTAGATATGAAGAATGGCAAGGTGAAGCTGGCGCAGCAGGAGGTAACTATGGCTCTGGGCAAAACCTACAGGGCCAGGGCCGACTACAGCGTGTTCGTCCCCCTGGAGATGGAAGAGGGCTTTACCATTATATATAAGGACTCCACCAACAGCATGGAGGATGACCTGAAGGACTACACCGCCGAGGGCATCCAACTGAAGACCATGGCCGAGAACACCATCCCCCTCGACCTCACGCTCAGCGTCAAGGCATTGGACCAGAACGGCAAGCCCATGCCCGGTGTCACCTTCACATCGGCCAAGGCAAAGGCCGGCCAGGGTGAAGGAAAGGCTCCCGTGAAATCGGAGATGACGGTGGTGGCCACCTTGCAGAACCCCAAGGACCTGCAGGAGATAGACCATTTCCTGTTTGAAGTCAAGGCTGAGAGCGCACAGGGAAGCGCATCGCAGCCCCTGGCATCGCAGCAGTACATCCGTCTGACCGACATCAAACTGATGCTCAAGGGCAAAGTGACGGTTGACCTCAATTGATGCGCAAGGCATGTGAGCACATTCCCACACAATGAGAAAACAGACAGAAATGAAACATCACCACATAGAAAGACTCATGAGACACAAGATAACAGTCATGGCCACGCTGCTGGCCGCATCGCTGGGCACCACCGCACAGGAACTGCGAACCACCTACTTCATGCAGACGTCGGACCTGCGGCATGAGATGAACCCCGCTCTGCTCGACCACAGTTACGTCTCCTTCCCCCTCCTGGGCAACATGAACATCGGCACGACAGGCAATTTCGGGGCCAAGACATTCATCTTCGACATGGAACCCACTTGGGAGAACTACGGAGTGAATGGCCGCACCAAGACCACCTTCATGCACCCCGACGTAGATGCCGGCAAGTTCCTCGACGGCCTGAAGAACAACAACCGCATGGGCGTAAACCTCAAGTATCAGGTGTTCGGCTTTGCGTTCAAGGCCTTCGGAGGCTTCAACTCGGTGGATCTGAACCTTCGCTCGACCACCAACATAAGCATGCCCAAGTCGCTCTTCGAGTTTATGAAGGAGACAGGAAGCAAGACCGACTACCGGATATCCAAGCTGGGAGCACGCACAGAGAACTTTGCGGAACTCGGACTGGGCCACTCACACAAGGTGAATGAGCAGTGGACAGTGGGCGGCAAACTGAAGTTGCTCTTCGGCCTCGGCTATGCAAACTTCAACACCGACCGCATTGACCTGCATCTCGATGACGACTACTGGCGCGTGAGCGGCAAGATAACAGCCGAGGTGGCAGCGATGGGCATTGACATGAAGGAGAGCGACAAAGTGGACCCGGAGAACCCTGACCGCCACCGCGTAGATGGTATCGACGACAACATCAGCGGGCTGGGAGGCTTCGGCGCCGCCATTGACCTGGGCGTCACATGGAAGCCCATCGAGCACCTCACCGTGAGCGCGGCTCTGACCGACCTGGGTGGCATCAGTTGGAAAAAGGCCCATCAGATGACTTCCACGGGCGAGTGGAACTTTGACGGCTTCGATAAGGACATCTACGCAGGAGGAAGCAAGGAGAACGGAACCGACCTGGGCGACCAGCTGGACGACCTGGGCGATGACCTCGGAGACCTCTTCTCGCTCTATTACGACGGTTCGAAGAACAAAGGTCACGCACTCTCTGCCAACCTCCACCTGGGTGTCGAGTACGCTCTGCCCTCATACGACAAGCTGCGCTTTGGCTTCCTCTATACAAGCCGCATGGCTGGCCAGTTCGCTTGGCACCAGGGCATGCTCTCGGTCAATGTGCGTCCCGTCAAGGCCATCGAGGTTTCTCTCAACGGCGCAGCCTCCTCCACAGGCGTCACGGGCGGCATGGTGCTCGACCTGCACGCCAAGAAGTTCAACTTCTTTGTGGGCACCGATTGCTTCCTGAGCAAGATGGGCAAGTACGGAGTGCCCCTCAAGAAAGCCAACAACAGCGTTTCCTTCGGATTTGGCTTCCCTCTGTCCAACGTCTGAAAAGCGCAAGCAAGGAGCCGGACAGGCAAGCGCGACAATTAGAGAAGACAATTGAAAAAAACTCAGCAAAACTTTGGTAAAGACAAAACAAAAGGGTAACTTTGCCATGAGTTTTACATTTACATGGTATTTCTAAGGTAAAAGGAGTGGGGAGGCAGCATAATGCGGTCTCCCCTTTTTCACACTGCCCCGCATGCCGCACGCAGCTGCGCATACGACCGCAGCACGCTGAGACACCTGCCACAGGCGCATGCCCAAGGCGAGCCGGCACGCCCAGAAAGACCACAAGGCATACAGCATGAGAAAAGCAGAACTATACCGCAGGGTGACAGAGTACTTCCAGCAGGCCATGCCACACGTGCAGACAGAGCTTCACTACCAGGATCCCTTCAGCCTGCTCGTGGCTGTCATACTCAGCGCACAGTGCACCGACAAGCGGGTCAACACCGTAACACCCGCCCTGCTACACGATTACCCCAACGCCGAAGCCATGTCACTTGCCACGCCCGAAGTCATCTACGAATACATCAAGAGCGTATCCTACCCCAACAACAAGGCACGACACCTGGTGGGGATGGCCACCATGCTCCAGCGCGAATACGGCGGCGAGGTGCCCTCCACCATGGAGCAACTCACCCGCCTGCCCGGTGTGGGACGCAAGACAGCCAACGTCATGCTCAGCGTCATCTTCCATCAGGCGGCCATGGCAGTAGATACACACGTCTTCAGAGTGAGCCACCGCATCGGACTCGTGCCGCCGTCGTGCACCACCCCACTCAGTGTGGAGCGGATGCTGACGCGCCACTTCGCCCCCGAAGTGCTTCATGACGCCCACCACTGGCTCATTCTGCACGGCCGATATGTGTGCACCGCACAGAAGCCCAAGTGCCAGCTTTGCGGCCTGCATGATATTTGCCAAGGAAAATTAGTTTGATTTGCGAAAAAAAGCATAACTTTGCAGGAGCAAGACAACAGAGATAAACAAACTGTTAACATACAACGATTATGACTATCAACGACTACAAATTCGCCGGCAAAAAGGCAATCGTCCGCGTGGACTTCAATGTGCCCCTGGACGAGAACGGTCACATCACTGACGACACACGTATCCGTGGCGCACTGCCCACGCTGAAGAAAATCATCGCCGACGGCGGTGCATGCATCATCATGAGCCATATGGGCAAGCCCAAGGGCAAGGTTAACCCCAAGCTCTCACTGGGTCAGATCCGCGAGGCCGTAGAGGTGGCACTGGGTGCTCCTGTAGCATTCGCTCCCGACTGCGCCAACGCCGACGAGGCTGTGAAGGCTCTCCCCATGGGCCAGGCACTGCTGCTCGAGAACCTGCGCTTCTATCCTGAGGAGGAAGGCAAGCCCGCAGGCATCGACAAGGCAGACCCCGCATACGACGCTGCCAAGAAGGAAATGAAGGGCCGTCAGAAGGACTTCGCCAAGAAGCTCGCCTCATATGCTGACTGCTATGTGATGGATGCCTTTGGCACCGCACACCGCAAGCACGCCTCTACAGCCGTGATTGCCGACTACTTCGATGCCGACAACAAGATGCTCGGATACCTGATGGAGAAGGAAGTGAAGGCAGTAGATAACGTGCTGAGCGACATCAAGCGTCCCTTCGTAGCCATCATGGGCGGCTCTAAGGTATCGTCAAAGATCGGCATCATACAGAATCTGTTGGGCAAGGTAGATAAGCTCATCCTGTGTGGCGGCATGACATACACCTTCTCCAAGGCTCATGGCGGCGAGATCGGACAGTCTATCGTGGAGCTGGACAAGCTGGATGTGGCACTGGACGTAGAGAAGACCGCCAAGGAGAACGGTGTGGAGCTCGTGCTGGGTGTTGACTCTGTGTGCTGCACCGATTACGACTTCGCCAACTTCTGCGTGAAGGAGGGTGCTCAGGTAGAGACCTTCCCCTCAAACGCCATACCCGCCAACTTTGAGGGTCTCGATGCAGGTCCACAGAGTCGCGAGAGGTTTGCAAAGGCCATCGAAGGCGCCAAGACCATCCTGTGGAATGGTCCTGCCGGCTGCTTCGAGTGCGATGAGTTCACAGCAGGAAGCAAGGCCATCGGTGAAGCTATAGCAAAGGCAACAGCCGAGGGCGCCTTCTCACTCATCGGCGGTGGTGACTCTGTAGCATGCTGCACCAAGTTCGGTCTGACCGACAAGGTGTCTTACATCTCCACTGGAGGCGGTGCTCTGCTCGAGGCTATCGAGGGCAAGGTGCTTCCCGGAGTGGCTGCCATCAAGGGCGAATGAGACTGCTAAGTGCATTTTTACTGACATCAATACTGGCTATGGCCTCCTGTAACAAGAAACAGGAGGCCTTGCCGTATGTAGGCAACGCCGATGGCGCCGACAGCACAGCACTCAATGTGGCCGTGCTGCCCACGCTCAGTTGCCTGCCGGTCTATTATGCCCAGCGCATGGGAATGTTTGAGCAGGCTGGAATGAGCGTGCATCTGTGGAGATACCGGGCACAGATGGATGTGGATACCAGCGTGCTGCGCGGACATGTGAACCTGGCTGTAAGCGACCCCTTCCGCGCCATCAGACTGCAGAGCGACAGCCTGCACATCTCTGCACTCATGGCCATGGACGAACCGCTGTCGCTCCTGGCGCTGAAAGGCAAGCGCGTGAAGCAGATGCAGCAGATGAAAGAGAAGACCGTGGCAGTGTGCCGGCTCTCGTGCACCGACTACTGGTGCCAGCGTATGGTAACCGAGAACAAACTCGAACTCAGCCAGATCTTCCGTCCACAGATCAACGATATCTTCCTGCGCACAGACATGCTCAACAACGGGATGATCGATGCTGCCATGCTCCCCGAACCTTATGCCACATGGGCAGCACTGGAGGGACACAAGCGCATCAGCCGCTCGAAACCCAACAGCATATGCAATGCTCTGTGGATTACAGCCTTCCGCGAAGAGAACAACAACCCACACGAGGCACAGGCCAAGACCTTTGCGCGTGTATATAGGGAAGCCATCGAGCGCATGGCAAGCGATGCACAGGCCGACACCCTGCGCGCCATCCTGACAAGCGAATACGGACTGCCCCCCCTGCTGACCGACACCATCCAGCTCCCCCCGATGCCCAAACCACGTGCTGTCAACGAACAGGAGATGGACTCGGTGGCCGCTTGGCTGCGTGAGCAAAACCGCCTCCCCAAGGAATACTCTACACAGAAATTTCTTACACGACAAATCAAATGAGCCGTCCCATCAATATCTCCACCCTGAAGCAAATCACCGACTCGGTGTACGAAGAGCTCTATGCCAAACACATCAGCGAGGCGCACGACAAGCTGAGCGTGCTGGTGCAATACAGCCAGGACAGCCAGATCAGAGCCGACTTCGAGGAGCTGAGGGTCAACTACTGCGCCATGCTCAACTTTCTGACAGGTGGTGGCAGCGATGACAACCGCGCGACCATACAGGCACGAATGCTCCAGCGAAGCTGGGAGATGCTCACCCGGGTACGTCGGGACGTGCGTATGCGTACCGGTTCAGACACCTACAGCAAGACAGCAACCAAGCTGGCACAGGACGGCAACGACGCCCGCTCGCTCATGCAGCAATGGACCAGCACACTCCCCTCCGAGGAGCGGTTTACTCTGCAGGACACTATCTTCGACTACCTGTGGACGTCGCCCCTGTGGAGCAATACCGAAACAGCGCTTTGGCATAAATTCATCCAGCGGCAGGACTACATGGTGCAGCAGCACCTGCTGGGCGCTCTGATGCTGGCCGTATGGGAGTTCCCCGACCTGGAGAAGCTATCTGTCATCACCCTCATGGCTGAGAGCGAGAACAAGCGCACACGCCTGACAGCCATCACGGCATTGGTCTTCATCAACCAGCAATACGGGCACGAGCTGGAAGAACTGGCGGGCTACAGCCCCGGCACATTGTGCACCACCCTGCGCCCCACGGTCATGGCGGTGCAGAAGGAGTTCGTCCTCATGCTGGCCTCCAAGGTGAGTTTCGAGCATGAACAGAACATAATCAACAATCTTCCAAAGGACGATACAGCTACTGCCATCAGGGAGGCCATGAATATCAAGCTCGATTTCGTGAAACGCAGACTGGCTTCGGGCCTGGACCCCAACTTCTCACGCATGAGCACGCTGCACAGCTGCAGGTTTCTGAGCATCTGCTCCCATTGGTTCTTGCCCTTTGATACCTCACACCCCCTGGTGCAGTCGATTATCATGGGTAACGATGGCAAAGAGAACAAGGCACTGAACAAAATGGCAGAGGTAATCACCGACTGCGACATCGACAAGTATGCCATGTGTGAGATGATAGGCAGCAACAAGCAACTGGCACAATCCCTATCGGAACAGTTGGAACAGGCTGGCATGGTTCCCCAAGACACCAAACAGCCCGACATAACGCTGCGCCACATCGTACAGAACCTCTACCGCTTCTTCACCCAGTCGCACGTGAGCCGCGACGTGCGCAACCCCTTTGCATCCTACCAACTGCTCATCAACCAGCAGAGGTTTCGCACAAACGACGGCGAGAGCATCTACCTCGACTGTGCAAAGATACTCTACGATGCCAAAGAATACGATGCGGCCCTACTCCTACTGGACAGCATGATGCAACAGTATGGAGCAAGCCAGGCATTGCTGAAGCTCAAGGCCAAGTGCTACCAACAAGCAGGAAAAGACCAGGAAGCCTATTCCTGCTACACCCAAGCCATGTTCCTGGACGAGGACGACTGGTACATGATGAATATTCTCGTGCTGTGTTGCGAGAAGTTAGGCAAGCGCAAAGAGATGTACCACTGGCTGGACAAACTGTTGGAAAAGAATCCAGACGACAAGACACTGCTGCTACGCAAGGCAGAATCCCTGGAGGAAGACGGACGATGGAACGATGCACTCCAACTGTATCACCGCATCTCCTATCTTCGTCCGACGGACGCAGAGGCCATCGTGGACATTGTCCGAGGAGAGTTTATGACTTGCAACGTAGATGCCATCAAGAAATACATCACCAAGATAGAGGGTCTAGAAAGCAATCTAACCTGGACGATAACGATGTTACGTGCAGACCTCTGCTTCATCCAAAACAACTGGAAGGCCGCGAAAGCCTACTACACAACTGCGCTCTACACCTTCCTGGACGAAGGGGAATTCACCATTGACGACTTCCGATATAGCTTTGAGAGACATAGAGACATGATCAAAGCCAATGGCATAAGCAATGATGACATCAACCTCATGTGGGATGCAATATGGACAAGCTACATCCATGGCACATGACAAACCCTCGGCAGCCAATGACATGAAGCACACACGAACCCATACACCCCCGCTCCAGTCCATCCCATCCGTAGCAGCATGGCTCATGCTGGCCATTGCCGTACTCGGTTCATGTACAGGCGGCGGACGGGTACAGCCCTCTACAGAGCAGACTGACCACCCCACCCTGAGCGCACAGGAGCGATGGGCCATGGCCGACCGCAGCCTCACGCCCGGTACCTACGCGCCATTCGTGCGTCTGCCATTCCTCTTCGCACAAGGACAAGACGCGGAGCAGCGGCTCGACAGCATCAATCACGCGGCACACATACTGCTCTTCTGGGCCTCGTGGTGCAGCGACTGCCACGAGGAGACACCCGCACTGCTGGCTCTACAAAAGGACTTCCCACAGCTGGCCTGGCTCACGGTCTCGCTGGACAACGAAGCCACCAAAGCCCGTGATTACGTATGGAAAAACGAACTCAGCGGCATGCACCTCTTTGACGGGCGCGACTGGCGCGGCCAGGCATGCGAAGACTATGCCGTGGCACTGCATGGCATTCCCCATATGGTACTCATTGACAGCCAAGGGCGGTTGGCCTGGAGCGGACAGCAAACCGACAGTCTGCGCTCTGCCATCACCCATCTGCTCAAGGCTGAACATTCCCACAAAGCCCACAAATAAGCATCCCGGAAGACACGGAAGACACCCCATCGCACCAGGCGACTCATCTCACCCTTTTCCCAACCGCCATCTGCCGCCCGACTCTGGGCGACCGACATCCGCACGCACCTCACCGAAGCACATACAGAAGTTTGCTTCACCATCAGGAATACAAGCGAAGGCCGGCAAACAAACATCGAATCACGAGGCCATCCACTGCACTATGCAAAGACTTGAACAAGAAGAGAAAGGGGAGCAAAGCTGCATGCTTCTGCTCATGCAGAGAGGCAAGGCAAAAGATGCACTACGGTGCATGCATCATCGCAGCGCACTGCGTTGGCCATCGAAGCACGCTGCATCCGCTATCGCAGCGCACTGCATCCGTCAATACACGCCAGAGCATCGGAAGCACCAACGCCTTCACTATCTTCCCTCACACTCTTGAGAAAGTTCGGGAAGCAGATCATGCACTTTTTCCCACAACGCAAAACAGGGAGATGCTTCGCAGCAACTCCCTGTCATTCTCTAGGTACTAGCCTCTGTCTAAGGCGAAAGATTGTTTTCAGGATATCTGTCGCAAAGATACAACAACCTTTTGCGTTTTGCAAATTTTAACTGTATGTTTTTTAACACATCCTGCACTTTCTTTCATTCCACCGCTATTCTGCATGCTTTTGGGTGTGATAAGCCACCATTTCCTGTATGGGACCACGCAAGATGCGACCTATTTTCATGCCTTCGGCACGGGCAGCCTCAGCAAGTTCCTCACCGAAGGAAAAGGCAATGCCGCCCACAAAGTTGACTGGCAGTTCGGCATGCCCATAAGCGCGCACATTCCTGCTCAGGAACTGGCGGAATGCCTCCACGAGCATAGCATGCATCTGGGGATGCTGCCGGTGCCGGTTGATGAAGGGTACAAGCGATGCCAGGAAGCGGTTGGGCTGCGGCTGACGATAGACGCGGTCGATGATATCGGGCTCGGCAAGGTCGTATTCCCGCTCAAACTCCAGCCTCATCTCCTGGGGGAAGATGCCCTTGAGCAGATTGCCCAGAAGCGTCCTGCCCAGCACTGCCCCACTGCCCTCGTCGCCCAGGATAAAGCCCAAAGGCGGCACATGAGCAGTGATAGACTGTCCGTCGTAGAGGCAACTGTTGGCCCCTGTACCCAGAATGCAGGCTATACCAGGCCGGCAGCCGCACAGAGCGCGGGCCGCTCCCAGCAGGTCACTCTCCACCTGTATGCTGGCTTGGGGGAATATCTGCTGCAGCACATTGTGCACTGTCTGCGAATAGGGTTGCATGCACCCTGCCCCATAGAAGAATATCTCGGCAGGCTGACAGTCTGCCGGCAACTGTGGCACAAGCTCCTCCGCAACGACACGAAATATGGCATCCTGGGAGTCACGCACGGGATTGATGCCCAATGTGTGCATTTCCAGAATGCCATACTCACGGCTGGACAGTGTCCAGTCAGTCTTTGTGGAGCCGCAGTCAGCCACCAATATGATATCGGTCTTGCTCATGGCTCCGTCTGAGAATCTACCTCTTACTGCTTGTCGGTAGTATTGGGTGTTTCAGTTGCAGGAGCCTCTGCGGGAGTCTGGTCAGCAGCTGAGGGCTGTGCAATGCCGGGCATGTTGCCAGGGTTGGTAGCCTTCTGCTCGGTGGCCTGCTGCATGATTACAGAGTCGGTAGCCTTGGCTGAGGGCAGGAAAGCCACGCTCATCACGCTGAGGACAATCATCACAATGGCCAGACCCCAGGTTGCCTTCTCAATGAAATTAGTTGTCTTGGGAGCTCCTGCCATCTGGTTGAAGCTCGAGTAGTCGGCTGCGAGACCGCCGCCCTTGGACTCCTGGACGAGTACGATGAGGCACATCAGGATGGAGGCCAGCACTACCAGGATTACGATAGATGTGTACATGTCTTATGTTATTTATTTGTTCTTGTCGTTCAACACCAGTTTCTCGAGGAAACGTATTTGGTCTGCAAAGTAACGGTTTTTTTTTGGATATTTCAAGGAAAGCTGTCTGATAATTTTGACTGCGCTCTCATATTTGCCCTGCTTTATGTATATGCTGGCCATTATCTCGGTAAATATCTCCTTCCCTTCGGCCTGCGTTTCCTGTTTTCCTGCCGTTGGCTCGCTCTTCTGAGCAGGTTCCGCCGGAAGTGATATACGGCCGTCACCCTGTTCGAGGAAGCGCTCCACCACTCCGCCACCATTCATGGGTGTAGAGTCGGTGTGCTCCTCGTCCTGCTCGTTTTGCAGCATGTAGGAGATGTAGTCCTTGGTGGCATCCACGGGGAGAGCTGGTGTAGGCTCCTGCGCGGGGGGCAGACTGCCCAGGAAGTTGTCTATCAGTTGGTCGGTGCTCTGCCTGTGGCTCTCGCCCGGCATACCGCCGGCGTAGCGCTTGCGCTCCTCCTTGACCTTGTAGTGAGGCTCCTCGGTGAGATGAAAGATGGAGGCGCGACTGGGCACCATCACCGCATTGCGGCGAAGTTCTTGGTCATAAAGGGGCGAATGCTGCTTGTGCAGTGCCTGCAGGAGCAGGATGCGCGCTGCATGGAAGTAGGGATAATCCCCTATCTGCTCCCTCAGCTGCTCCACAGCATGCTGGTCCATACTGTCGGGGCGGCGTATAAAGTCTATCAACGGTCTCTGAGACATCGTTCTGTGAATGCTTGTTCCCTCATCGCTTAGGCTACATGCGCCGTCGGCTGCGGGGAGAAGGTTTATACTACATTATATATATCGCCGTGGGGCGGAAGGCAATTACCAGTTGGCCACAGTGGCATTGAATATCTGGTCGGTGATGTCTTTCACCATCTGGGTCACCAGTTCCTCCTGCACCGAAGTCAACTGCTGCGAGGAGTCGTACTCGGTGGTGGCAGTGAACTGGCGCTCAAAGTCCTCGGTATGATTCTTGTTGTTGACAAAGCGCACGTTGACGGTCATCTTGAGTTGCACCTGACTGCTGTATCCGCTACTGCTTATACCCTTGTTGAATTGGTCGAATCCTGTAATCTCTCCAGAGAGCTGCAAGTCGCCGTTCTTCTTCACCTGCCGCAACTTGGTCTGCGATGCGAAGATGTCAGTGAGCTTGTTCTGGAAGATAGACTGCATGGGTGCCCACACATAGGCACTCCTTATGGGGAAGTTGTCTATCTGTATGGTCTTGGTCTTGGTGTAGTCTATGCTTGCTCCGTTGAACTTATAGGAGACCTTGCATGCGCATAGTACCATACATACCAAGAGACATGTTGTGCCCAAAGCAGTGCGCCATGCACTCAGTTTATTCCTCAATGCCATAAGCTTTTATCTTTCTGTACAAGGTGCGCTCGCTGATTCCGAGTTCATCGGCAGCGGCCTTGCGCCTGTAATGGTTGCGCTGGAGAGCCTTCAGTATGTTGCGTTTCTCCATGTTGTTAATGTTGAGCGTCTCGTCATCGAGCACTTCCTCGGGAGTCTGTATGTCAACATCCATCCCCCCCACATGACGATAGCCAAGCGGCGATGATGTGTCCATCACCGTGGGCTGCCCCATTGTACCGGGCTGCGAAGGCGCCGGTAGTCGTGCCTGCAAGGGATGCGACATGGCATTGACTCTCTGCTTCAGTTCATTCACCTCCTGCGTGAGCACCTGTACCGCATTGGCCAGGAAGCGGATTTCCTGCTCATAACCATGGGCATCGGACTGTGTCAAACCGCCCATCGACACGATAGATGTCTCTTCATCGGAATTGGGTACGATGCCATGCTTGGCAAGCATCGCAGGGGTGATGAGCCTCTCCTGCGACAGGATGCTCAACTGTTCGGTGATGTTGCGAAGCTGGCGCACGTTGCCCGGCCACTTGTAGCTCAGCATCACCTGCTCAGCTTCAGGCGTGAGACGGATGGGCTCGGGGATGTTGTACTTCTCGGCGGTGTCGATGGCAAACTTCTTGAAGAGCAGCACCACATCGGTCTTGCGGTCCCTCAGAGGCGGCATCTGAATGTTGATGGTACACAGTCGGTAATACAAGTCTTCACGGAAGTGTCCCTCGCGGATGGCGTGAGGGATATTGACATTGGTGGCTGCCACAATGCGGGCATTGGTCTTGCGGGGCGAATTGCTGCCCACGCGGATGTATTCGCCCGTCTCCAGCACACGCAGCAGACGAGCCTGGGTGCTCATGGGCAACTCACCCACCTCGTCGAGGAAGAGCGTTCCGCCGTCTGCCGCACCGAAGTAGCCCTCGTGTTCTCCTATGGCGCTGGTGAAAGCGCCCTTCTCATGTCCGAAGAGTTCACTGTCGATGGTGCCCTCGGGGATAGAGCCGCAGTTGATGGCGATGTACTTCTTGCCCCTGCGCTGACTGTTGTCATGGATGATGCGCGGTATGACTTCCTTACCCACACCACTTTCTCCCTGGATGAGTACAGAGAGGTCGGTGGGAGCCACCTGCACGGCAGTTCGCAAAGCCTCATCCAATGCTTCGTCCCGGCCAACTATTCCATATCTGTTCTTAAGACTCTGCAATTCCATTGACTGGCTCATGATACACTGACGTTAGACTGTTGAGAAGGCACGGCGTGCGGGTTGCATACCTTGAGCAAGCACATGCCTATGGTTATCCAGAAAATCTCCCTCACCCTGACAATAAGACTGGTGAGCACGCCGTAACTGCCATTGAGAAGGCTGAAATCGGCAAAGACAGCCATACCTGCCTCTCTTACTCCTACCTGCATGGGTATGAAGAAGATGATGTTGGCGAGCAGGCTGGTGAACCCCTGCATGGCGATGCAGTCAACGAGAGCCACCTCGTCGGTAAAGACAAAGAGGATGAACTGCAACTCCAGGCAGCCAAGCAATCTGGCCAGAACCTCCAGCGAGAGGGCGGCTATGAAGGTGCGCGGATTCTGTCGGTGCAATGCGGTAATCTGCTCATCTATGGTGCGGAGTGTCTCGCGGTTCCCTTGCAGCCATCCTGCAAACCGCTTGCCCACCACAGGCAGGTGGGTAAGCCATGCCACACTCTTCTCTGCCATACCCTTGCGATAGGCTCTGATAAAGACAAAGAGGCCCGCTGCCACGAACAGCGTACTGAACAGCAGCAGACTGGCCGACAGCCAGGTAAGGCGGGAGAAGTAGGCAAGCACAAACAGCACAATGCAGAATGCCCAAAAGCAGAAGTGGCTGAAGATGTGCATCATGGAGTTGAGAAGCACACAGCTGACCGCCCGCTCGGTACCGAGAAACGGGCGCAGTTCCATGATGCGATAAGGTTCTCCACCCAGCACACCAGCGGGCGTCACATAGTTGAGTGCATAGCCCGTCACCGTGTATTTCATTATCCTCCAGAAGCCAACGCTACGCTCCTGCTGTTCCTGTTCGCCCGAGCGTATGATAAGGCTCCATGCCCAGGCATTCATAAGATAGATGACAAGCCACAGGAGCAGGCAAGCGGGCAACCAGATACCAGCCCTGCGTGCCGCGGTGGCAGCCTCTGCCCACGTGACATCCAGATTGCGCACCATCAGCCATACAGCTGCGATGCCCAACGCAAAGAACAAATTCCTATATAATGGTCTCAATTGTTCCTCCTATGTATGTTCTTCATTCTATGTTTCCACCTCGTCGCTCGTCCCTTCTTTCGAAGAAGAGTTTGGGAAGAGGCGATATGTGCCCCTCGTCGTAACGCTCTCTGCTGCGCAACACATCCACTGCCGAATAGAGAGCATGGTTGAAGCTCAGGGTATTGAAGCTGGTTGCATCTTCACCCATAGGCTGGGTGTTGTAGGCAGGATACAGGGTGATGCGCCCCTCAGGGTCTTCTGTCAGACACACTCCCCAGGCATGGGCGGCATCACGGAAGCAGCGACGTGCCGAAGCATGGTCGAATGCGAGCACCACGTCATAGTGCTTCTGCTGGTCTTCCTCAAAGAATGTCTCGGTGAGGAAAGGACCATAGAGAAAGGCACGAAGTTCCTCGGCTTTAGCCTCCCACTCCTCTTTCTGACGGTCGGTATCAGCCACCACCGCCATACGCGGTCTGCTGAAGTCGAGATCGCGCTCCAGCAACCTCACCGTTCTCTCCATCTCCTCGTTGATATGCTCCCTGCCCACCAGTATCATGCAGTCGGATGCAGAGAGATAGACCACCGCTCTGGCGTCGGTCGTGCAGATGTCCATGTCGGCATCGCCAACAAACACCAATGCATCTATCACGCCGCTCTGCAAGTCATTCTGCCATGCAGGCAAGGCTGGCACAGCGCTCTCCTCCCCTTCAGGCACAGCAGTTTGGGTGGCATCTACCACGCATACGCATTCTGCCTTGGCATGTTCCGCACCGGGAATGACGGTAAAACGCACATCCGACTCGCGTCCTTCTCTCAACCTCTCTACCCGCTCCTTGCTGGCATACAGCACGGGGACAAACAGATCGGTCATCTGTGGTTCCTCCAACGAAGCAATGGCCATTAGGCATGCTGAGTCATCCTCGGCTGCCGGCACAATGCCTATCTTGTATTTGTTCATCGTTCTTTCTTTTATGTTTTATGCCGACTCTGCACCCTATCCATCAGTTTACACCAGTCTGCTCTGTTATCTTCTATTCACTTTGAAGCCTTCTGTTCCGCCTTTCCCTCGACTGCAGCAGAATCGGCCTTCTCTTCTTCCACTCCCGTGTCAATGAAGGAATACTGCTCCTCAGGCAGCTGCAGTGTATAAAGCGAACCTTCCAATCGGCGCATCAGACCGCGCTTCATCTTCTCGGGTGCATAGACAAACCCTTCCACCACAACCACTCTGTTGGTCTCGGTATCTACACGGCTATGGCTCACAAACGGACCGCCCATGCTGTCCCACAGGTTTTCCAGCTTGTTCTCTTTCACTACCCACAGCCCTCGCATCTCCATGGCATACTTGCCGTGCACGTTTATCGCCTTGATGTCAGTATGCACCGTGTCTGTCTGCATGAACATGCCCGGATGTTCGCCTGGCATATTCTCCTTCATCACAGAGTCGCGCTTGGCCATGACATACTGCCTGTTGAAGGTCTCGGGACCCTCATAAGGATAACTGTACATGCAGATGCTCACCATGCCTTGTGCCGTATTGTTGCTTGCCCAGAAGAACTGCTTGCCCTTCTTGTATGCCTTGATTTCCTTGGGAGCATACAGTTTGCAGGCAAACTCACCCCATGCCAGGTCGTAGATGACCTTGGAATAATGCACCTGCAGCTCCTTTATCAGGCGGTTCATCTCGGTATGCGTAAGGAAATCCACCACCTCCTGACGATGCTCCTCGCAGAATTTCTTCAGACTCTCAGCGTTGGGAGTATTGAAGGTGAGCACAATCTGGTCGATGGCATATTTGTCTCTGATGAAGCGCATACGGGTCTGGGTGAACTGCTGCTCGTCCATGTTGACCTGTATGATATTGCGGAAGATCTTCATTCCATCGCTCAGATGCTTAGGTTCCACCTGCGAGATGCGGAACGAGCGCTCCGATTGAGGGAGTCCTGGCACATCGGTGTCAAGAACATCAAAGAGTGCTCTTCCTGCAGGTGCATTCCACATCTGGTCATCCATGACCACCAGCACCTCATAGGGCCGTCCGCTGGCCTTGGGCAGAAGAGCTTCCTTGGTGCATCCTGCCAGCAGCACAACTGCAGCGAGCAAACACATCGCTCCAAGCCACTGAATATTCTTTCTCATCTCTGTATCTCCTTTCTTGTCGTTTCTTTACTATAATATATAATGTGTACCGGCAGCTTCATACCTACTCGTCACGTGCGTCTCACGACTCTGCACCGCCCTTATGGGCATGCAGCAAACCGCATGCAGCATAGATATCCTGCCCGCGGCTGGCCCTGATGGTGGTGGTCACACCGTGATGGGTGAGGTAGTCGCGCAGCCACACCATAGTATCTTCGCTGGCACCACGATAGGGTGTGTCGGGTATCTCATGGAAGCGGATGAGGTTAACACGGCATTCCATGCCACCGAGCAACTTCACCAGTTGTCGGGCATGGGCCGGCGAATCGTTCGATCCACCAAACACGATGTACTCAAAACTGAGCCTGCGCTGGTGCGTCCAGTCGTGTTGCCGCAGCATCGCTATCAGCTCTGTGGCCGGACAAGCATGCTCGGCAGGCATCATAGAGAGTCGTTCCTCGGGGAATGGATTGTGCAGGCTCACCGCCAGATGACAGTCGCTGTCACCGAGGAAGCGCTCCACCTTCTGCTTCACGCCCACCGTAGAGACCGTGATACGCTTGGGACTCCAAGCCCATCCATAGTCAGAGGTGAGCACCTGTGTAGCCCTGAGCATGTGCTCGTAGTTGTCCATCGGCTCTCCCTGACCCATGAAGACCACATTGGTCAGAGTGTCACGCTCGGGCAGAGAGTATATCTGATTGAGAATCTCTGCCACACTGAGGTTTCCGCTGAATCCCTGTCGTCCTGTCATGCAGAAGCGGCAACCCATGCGGCAACCCACCTGGCTGCTCACACACAACGTGGCTCTGTCACCATCGGGAATATACACCGACTCCACCATCTGCCCGCCGGCAGTGGGAAACAGGTACTTCACCGTGCCATCCACACTGCGCTGACAGTCAGCAGGCGGTTGGCATCCCACCGTATAGCGCTCCGCCAAGAGCGTACGCATACGCAGCGAGATATTTGTCATCTCGCTGATGTCGGCCACATGGCTCTTGTATATCCAACGCGCCATTTGCCCTGCCGTGAATGCAGGCATGCCCATTTCTGCAGCCACCGACCGCAGTTCGTCAAGGGTCATTCCAAGGAGTGCCTTCTTTTCCATAATACTAACAATATGCAAAGATACACCTTTCCTGGCAGAAAACACGACTTCCTTTCACAAATCCATCGGGCACATACATCTTTTATTACACGCATGCGCATACAACCGCAGAAATTTGTTATCTTTGCACGAAAGTTACAAACTAATCTATCAACACTTACAAAAAGCATGAAGAAAAGTTTTCTGAAAATCGCAATGGCGGTACTCGTTGCCGCCTCTACCTGTTTGAGTGCAGGTGCACAGAGCCTTAGCCCCAGCACCAAATGGCATTGGGACAAAGGTACCATCGTTGTGGAAACACCCGCCCGCCCTGCCGGACAGAAGAATGTACTGGGCCTCACCGCTCCCAAGATGACCACTGTAAGAGTGGGCTTCGTGGGTCTGGGTATGCGCGGACCAGGCGCTGTGGAACGTTTCTGCCACATCCCCGGTGTACAGATTGTGGCTCTGTGTGACTATGAAGCACCTCGCGCCGAGGCTTGCCAAAAGTATCTGCGTAATGCCGGACTGCCCCCTGCAGCCATCTACAGCGGCGAAAAGGGTTACGAGGAGCTGTGCAAGCGTCCCGACATCGACCTGGTATATGTAGCTACCGACTGGGACCACCACTTCCCCGTGGCTGTCTGCGCCATGAAGAACGGCAAGCATACTGCCATCGAGGTGCCCAGCGCCATGAACCTGGAGCAGTGCTGGGAGCTCATCGACCTCTCAGAGCAGACACGCATGCACTGCATGATTCTGGAGAACTGCTGCTATGACTGGTACGAGATGACCGCTCTCAACATGGCACAGCACGGCGTATTCGGCGAAATCGTAAGCGCCGAGGGTGCCTACATCCACAACCTTCTGCCCTTCTGGGATGCCTATTGGAAGAACCCCGACGGCAGCGATCCCGAGAAGCTGGGATGGCGTATGAAGTACAACAAGGAGAACCGTGGTGACGTGTATGCAACACACGGACTGGGTCCTGTGGCACAGGCTCTGGATATCCACAGAGGCGACCGCTTCAAGACTCTGGTGGCTATGGACACCAAGAGTGTAGTGGGTCGCAACTATGTGAAGCAGCACACCGGCAAGGACTGTCCCGAGTATCGCAACGGTGACCAGACCACTACTCTGATGCGCACAGAGAACGGCAAGATGGTACAGATACAGCACAACGTGATGACTTACCAGCCCTACAACCGCCTGTACAAGCTCATCGGCACCAGCGGCTACGCCACCAAGTATCCCGAACCACGCTTTGCCCTGGATGGTGGTGCCATTAAGGAGAGCGGTGTACCTCAGGTTGACAAGCTCGACACACACAACTTCATGAGCAAGGAGCAGCAGGATGCTCTGGTATCTAAATACGAGCACCCCATTCTGAAGAAGTACGGTGCAATAGCCAAGGAAGTAGGTGGTCACGGCGGTATGGACTACATCATGGACGCCCGCATGATTTACTGCCTGCAGAATGGTCTGCCTCTGGACATGGACGTATATGACCTGGCAGAGTGGTGCTGCCTGGCCGAACTGGGCACACTGAGCATGGACAACAACTGTGCTGCTGTTTCCTTCCCCGACTTCACACGTGGTTTCTGGAACGTGGAGAAGGGTTTCAAGCACGCTTATGCCGCTCCTGAGGACGAGGCTCACGCTGCAGCCGCTGCCAAGGCAAGCACTGAGGCACAGAAGCAACTGACCCTGAAGAAGAAACTCTGGGAGAAGTACGACAAGGAGAAGGCCAAAGCAGCCAAGAAGGCAGCCAAGAAATAAGCACTGTGCAAATGCCTTCGAAGAAGGAACTGCGCGCTTTGGCGCGACAAAGAAAAGCGGCACACTCGCCTGCAGAGCTTCGCATCATGTCGGAGCAAGTATGCAGGGGAGTGTGCCGCTCCCTTTTCTGGCAGCAGGCCCACAGCGTGCTGCTCTATCATCCTCTGCCCGATGAGGTGGATGTCACCGCGCTCCTGCACGCAGCTGTCAGCGCAGGCAAACAGGTGCTTCTGCCTGTAGTGACCGGTCCGGACAGCATCGAAGTGCGACGGTGGACACCCGACACCCCCATGCAGACAGGTGCCTTTGGCATAGAGGAACCCTCGGGGGAGGATATCAGCAGGGAAGAATATGACAGCATCGACCTTGCCATCGTACCCGGAATGGGATTCGACAGCGAGGGACACCGACTCGGACGGGGCAAAGGCTATTATGACCGGCTGCTCACACGCATGCCCGCAGCACACCTCACCGGACTTTGTTTCCCCTTCCAGATGCTTCCCGAAGTGCCCCACGAGGCACACGACATCAACATGGAAAACATCATCTTCGGCTGCGAAGAATAGCTGCTCGAACAGCAAATCAATATTATCCATCCGCAGTTGGCATGATACAACAATTCCTGCAGGACAACTCACCTTCATTCGCTGCCCTGTAGAGTTCCAGTAGGAACAAGCTGACTAAAGCAATGCCTTTATCTCCTCCAGGCAGGTAACCGTGTGGTCAGCCCAAGGGAGAGGTTTCACACTGGCATCGGGACGACGCAGATAGATGGTGCGCAGTCCGGCATCGTGCGCTCCGTGAATGTCTGTCTCGGGATTGTCACCTATCATCACGGTATGTTCGGGCGTTGCGCCTGTCTCGCGGAAAGCGTAATCAAAGAAAGCGGCACTGGGCTTGTTGGCCCCGGCATCCTCGCTCAGGATGATATGGTCAAAGTAATCGAAGAGGTTGCTGGCGCGCAACTTGCTGTACTGCACCTCGTGAAACCCATTGCTGCAAATGCTCATCCTGTAGCCCCGCTCCCTCAAGTAATCCATCAGGCTGTGCGCCCCTTCCACTACCCCAGGCTTCACCGCACACAGGGACAGGAAGTAGTCACTCACCTCGAGGCAGAATTCTCGCGTAGGTTCGAGCCCCTTACCCAAAGCCAGCGGGCGGCGGAAGCGCTCCACGATGAGATAATCGCGGTCAATCTCACCATGCGAATACTGCTCCCACAGTTCACTGTTGGTCTGCCAGTAAGGCACTGTGAAGGCCTCCACACTGGGAAAATGCCGCTGGAGATGGAAGTGGTCGAAGAGTTCGCCCAAGGCGATGATGGCATTGCCATGTGTATCATAGAGTGTATCATCGAAGTCGATGAAGAGATGGGTCACATTTTCCATAAGTGTGCTGACGGATGGCGCAGGCAGGCGGGGAAACTCCGTGGCATCCCTCACGCGCACGCGCATATTATATATAATGTATAGGGGAAGTCTAAATCTTGCCCAGGATGCGGTCCATAACCCAGTTGACGCTGGTGGCGCTGATGCTGTCGGCCGTGCACGAACCGCGATGCTGCAGATGGCGAATCACCTGTTCGATGAGCGGCATCTGCACATGGGGCGGGTTGGGCACCACTATCTCCTGCCGTCCTTGCGCATTGTGGAGCACAATGGGGTCGTAGGTAAACACCGAGAAGCACAGCTGCCCCTGGTCACCGATAAGCTCGATGCGGTCCTGGCGTGCACTCTCGTGGCTCACGAAGCACCACGAACCGCTGCCGGGGAGGCCGTCGTGGAACTGGAAGCAGGCGCTCACCGAATCCTCGGTCTCGTACAGACCGCCACGGTTGGTGCGATAGCCCTTGGCCTGCACGATAGGACCGAAGAGCTCCTGAAGCAGGTCTATCTGGTGGGGAGCCAGGTCATAGAAATAACCTCCGCCAGCTATATCACGCTGCACACGCCATGGAAGGTTGGTGCTGTTGTAGTCCAGGTCGCGTGGCGGCACGGCAAATCGTATCTGCACATTGATGACCCGGCCTATGGCACCCGACTGCACCAGCTCCTTCACCTTGAGGAAATACGGCAGACAGCGGCGGTAATAGGCCACGAAGCAGGGTACCTGGGTCTGCTCACTCACCCTGTTGACGCGCTGGCAGTCGAGATAACTGCTTGCCAACGGCTTCTCCACATACACCGGCTTGCCTGCCTTCATGCTCATGATGGCATAAGTGGCATGCGACGAGGGCGGTGTGGCGATATACACAGCATTCACCTCGGGGTCATCTATCAGCTGCTGCGCATTGGTGTACCAGCGCTCCACATTGTGCCTCTGGGCATACGACCGGGCTTTCTCCTTGCTTCGGCTCATCACGGCACGTATGCTGGAGCCTGGTATCATGGCAAAGGCCGGGCCACTCTTCTTCTCGGTGACCTCACCGCAGCCTATAAAGCCCCACTTTATCTCCTGCTCAGTATTGTTAAGGGTTTGCATAAGCGACTCTATTCTTCGTTATGCAAATTTACGGGTATTTGCCAAGAGAGCCAAGGCCGGCACGCACATTTTAGCCGTAAAGAGAACAGCGAAAGGGGGAAAAGCAGTAACTTTGCTCCAAATAAAGCTACTACACGATGGAGACAAACACAGAGAATCATATCAAGGTGCGCGAAGCGCGCTCGTATGCAAGGTGCATCAAGCTGGGACTGAGCACGGCAGCCGACCACGCAGGAGTGGTGTGGACACACACATGGCCCTCGGTGCTGCTGAGCCTGGTGCTGCCCTTCCCGGGGCTGATTATCTTTATGGGACAACTGGACAGGCTGCTTTGCGAATGGCGCGAACTGGGATTTGTGCCACGCCGCAAACCGCTGGAGGGCTGGAGGATGGATACCCACCACAGCGTGAGGGCGCTGGTGAGCCAGTTAGTCTTCGTATTTATCATTTGTGTGATAGGCAGTTGCACGTGGGCAGCGATGGTATATCTGCCTCACGGAAAACTGATGGCAATGGCCGTGACGGTCATTCTCACACTGGTGGCATTGCCCTCGGTGATGATGATGATGGAGGTGGAATACAGCGACAGTCCGCTTCCCATGTGCCGCGCAGGCTGGCTCACAGGATTCAGGCACTACGGCAGCCTGCTGGCCTACAGTCTGCTGCTCTTCATGATCAACCTGCTCATCATGTTGGCCGGCACATTCCCAATGAACATCGTGACGATGGCATCCACCCAAGCCTGGCAAGCCGCTCTGGCCGGCGATACGGTGATGACACCCACCATGTGGCCGCTCGCCATAATAGCGTCATACATCATCTTCCTGATCTTCACATTCTCGGCCATCACCGTCACGGCATTCTGCAACAATCTCTTCTGGGGCAGCATCCATGCACGTGAGGCAGAGAAGAAACAGGACTAAGCCGCTTGCAGCCTGGCCGCTATAGGCCAACGGACAACAGGAAGGCATACGTCAGCTCCCACTCAGGGCTGTGGCGTATGCCTTCCTTGCGTAACAGCCCATCGGAACAGTTCTCTCTGGGGTGCAATGGAACCGTCTTGGCCCGACTCCTCCGCATCATAACCCGTTTGTAGGAACCCCTTGGGACTGAAAGGATTCTGCGCTCCCGAGCTTCCCTCTCCACCCTACCCTCCGTCTCGCCACATGGTCGCAGGACAAACGGAGTGCGCTGCACCGGGCTACGCAATGCGCTCCGTTGGGCATCGCAGCGCGCTGCGATGCCCGATGCAGCGTGCTGGAATTATTCTGGCAGCAAGCAGAAATCTCCGTTTGCAGGTTGCGGATGGCCGTACAAAGCCTTCTGATGGCCATACAAAGACTGCGTATGTGCATCCAAAGACTGCAAACGGAGATTTCACCAAGCACCCAGAAGACTTTCACCATACTGCCGGAACGGATTCTGAAGGGTGGCGGGAAACATCAGAAAGCGGCAAGACATCCATCAGAAGACAACAAGATATCCGTCCTGAAACAGTAAAGGCATCCGCCGATGTGCGCCTGCACACCAGCGGATGCCTTTTGGATGATAAGAGAGAGGGGGCTACCCCACCCCTGGCTGCTGCCTTTTACCCTCGGGTCAATTGAAGAAGTTCCAGCTCACACCGAAATGGAACGTGCGGGGATTGATGGGATAATGAGGTGCCCAGAAGGCATGCCCGGTACCCTGATTGACGTGGTTCATAGCCACATAAAGGCGGCAATGCTTCAAGTGAAGGTTTGCATACACATTCACTATCGGGTAGTTGCCTATCTTCACTCGCGCGTTCTGATTGTCCTGCACAGCAAACTGGCCCACCGAAGTGGAATAGTCGGGTGCGTAATAGGAGGTGAAGTAGCGGAGGTCGCCGCCCAACTGCACCCTCAGAACCTTGGCCAGGCGGAAGAGGAGATAGACGTTGGTGTAAAGGGTAACGTCTGGCAAGGGAAGGGCAACCTTGTCAGAGGACTTCTGATAAGTGACTTCGCTGTCCCAATGGACGGGTCCGAACTTCAAGTCCTGCGCCAGAGTGGCGCTGAACACCTGCACGCTGCCGCTCGTCTGCCTTACCGCTACGGCACGGCTATAGTCTCCGGGGATGATGCTGCCCACCTTAGTGCTGTCCTTCAGCGTGTTCTGCATGCCGAAGTAGGTGTAATTGGCCACATTCTCAAAGCCCACATTGACTCGGGTTCCGAACTTGCACAGGCGCAGGCTTCCCTCTATGCGGGTACGCAGTTCGCGGTCCAGACTGTTGTCCCACCATGCGCTCTGCGAGTGGTAGTGCCTGAAGTAGAAGTCGGGAGTCTGGTGCTTGACGTAGGCATGCACGTTGACGGCCAGACTGTCCTTGCGTCCCATGCGCACTCCCAGGTCGATGTTTCCATCCACGGCAAAGTCTCCGCTGCGCTCTCCCACAAGCCATATCTCACCGTTCACGTTATAGTGTATGAGCTTACCCTGCGTTCGGGCTATCTCTCCACCTACCGAGATGTCATTCTCCACGTACTTGCGCTGCCCCACGGTATCGCGCTCAGTCTGCCAATCCACCATACGATAGTTGCGCACCTCATGCGTTCCGAAGAGCGTGATACCCATCTGTGCCCACTTGTTGAAGCCCTCTCTCAGGGCCACTCCCACCGTATTGCGCACGGCCATGGAGCGGGTTTTGTCGAGCACGTCATTCCATTGGCCATAGTAATGATTGGTGTAGTAGCTGTCGGGGGTGCTGTGTGCGGCATAGTTGTGACTGAGCCTGCGGGCATCAAAGGTGTGTATGATGCTGGTGACGGGAACGAACTCCTGGGGTGTCACAAGCTGGCTCTCCCACTTCCTCATGAGCGAATCCACCATCACCTGGCGTGCTACGCTGTCCTCGCGAAGCACCTGCTGAAGGCTGTCGGACAGCGACATGAGGAGTTCGCTCTCCGATGGCGGAGTGGGTTTGAGCGAGTCGGGCACCTCTATATCGCGGTAGAAACCGAGGTTGTAGCGATGTGTGAGGTAGAAGTTCTGCTCGTGATTGCGGTTCCACGTCTGGCTGAGTATGACGGGGATATCCTTACTGGAGTACTTCTGCTGGAAGCTCTGCGGGTTGCGGATATAGTTGTCATCCTCGATGCCGCCGTTCTCACCCATCTTCATATCGTTGATGTTGATATAGGCGTGTATGTTGTAACGCTCTCCACGGTGGTATCCGTAGAAGGTGCTACCGAACATACTGTTGGCCTGACTGTTGTAATATCCGCGCCCGTAAAGGTAGTCCAACTTCAATCCCAGGCCGGAGAGCTTGTTGATGTTCGAGGCAAAATAGGCCCGCACACGGTCTTCTCCGTTCTGGTTGTTGCCGCACTTGTGGTAGGCGAGGTTGGTTACGGGACTCAACGTATTGGTGAATCGGAAGTCCTGTAGAGCCGTGCGGAAGAAGCTGAAGGGTTTCACGAAGAGGAAATCATCGTTCACCTCCCGCTCCATGAACACACGGCTCTCGCGCGGAGAACCCGCATTGCCCAGGATGTTATAGTGTCCCGTATAGCCCTCTGTATTGTTGAAGTTCTGGAAGTTGTGCACCACAGTATCATTGTTCTCGGCATCTATCACCGTTCCCAACCTGCGATCCACACGCCACTGGAACTGTCCCACGGGTATCTTCTTCGCCTTCTTTCGCTTGGTGGTATCGCGTCCCCAAGTGGTACGATTGGCCTTCTCCTGTTCGTCCTCCATACCCTGTGAGCTGCCTATACCCGCGTTGTTGGCATTGCGCAAAGGAAGCTGCGCCAGCACCATCTGCATGGAACAGGCGAAGAAGCACAACACGAGGGTCAGGCATCTGACTTTCATCAATTTCTGCATCTCCCTCCTTTACAAGAAAAAGCGGACAAAGAACTCGCCCACTTTGAACAGCATGCCCACGCCGATGACGGCGAGGGCTGCTATGTGATGATTATCCGAACAAAAATAGAGCACGAGACCAACAGCGGCCAAGAGCAGGAATATCATGTTCAAAGCCTGCCTCACCCCCTTATGGTCACTGAACCTGCGCCTCTTGCGGCGTATCCGCTCCAGTTCTGCTTCTCTGTCTGTCTGTCTGTTTGTCTGCATCATGAGCATTCAAGATTGGTTTTCTGTGACGACCATTACTCGGTCACCACCACTCCTGAGCGAACCTCCACGGTGCGCTTGACCTCGAACTTGTCGATAGCCAGTGCAAAGATTTCCTCTGCGCGGTCTATTGTCTTCTTGCGGAACTTGCCGCTGCGGGGATAGAGTTTCTTGCCCGACTTGGCTATGGCAGCCTGGTCGGTGATCCACTCCTCGGCCTTGTACGACTCTCCCTTGGTGCCATCGGTCTGCTCGGCATAGTAGTAGGAGATCTGGGAAATCTCCATCTCCACCTTGTCGCCGGTCACTTTGGCAGACACCTGATAGCGGAAGCGGGTGCGGTCGAGGTAGAGAGGCTTGTTCTTGAATACCATCCACTCCTCCACACGAGCCACTACCAGACCGCCCTCCTGGCCATCTGATATCACTCGGGTGCGCAGTCCCTCGATGCCTTTGCCCACCAGGTCATTGACCACGAAGTCCTTTACGCCGGCCAGCACATCCTGCTGACTCTTGCCAGGCACGCGGAATGACTTGCGGAAGACCACCATTCCGTTCTCCTCGGGCACAGCGCCTGCCAGGTATTTGGAATCTACGTCGGATTTGGCTCCTGCTGTAATAGAAAGCAGGGCGAACAATGCTAAAAGAATCTTTTTCATATCGTTTGTGTGTTGTTTTATTTGTGTTGTTGTGATGTGTCAATATTGTCTCTGGCCTCTATCAGTAACTTCCTCCACCCGGAGCAATGCTCCGTGCAGACCGGGCACAGGCTTTGGCCAGGCGGGTGAATCAGAGCAGATGGTTGGAGACGAACTTCTGCAGTTCCTCCTTATATCCGTCGCTGATGGGTAGCTGCTCTGATGCGATGGTCAAGGCACCCTTGTTGATGCTGGTCACCTTGCTCATCTGCACCAGATAAGAGCGATGTATGCGCATGAATCTGGGGTAAGGAAGCTTCTCCTCCAGCAGCTTCATGCTCATGAGCGTCATCACTGGACGGGAACCCTCAAGGTAAATCTTCAGGTAGTCCTTCAGGCCTTCCACGTAAAGTATCTTGTCCAAGGGAATCTGTACAAGCTTGTAGTCGCTCTTTACATATATGAAGTTGTCGGTCCCCATGGAGCCTGTACTGTCCTTGCCATTGTCATGCGACACCACATTCGACTGCGTGAACCATGCCAAGGCCTTGTTTACGCTCTCAAGGAACTCGTTGTAGTTGATGGGTTTCTTCAGGTAGTCGAGTGCGTTGACACGGAATCCTTCGACCGCATATTCGCTGAACGCTGTGGTGAAGATGACCCTTGTCTGGCTGGGCAACATGCGACTGAACTGCATGCCATCGAGGTCGGGCAACTGGATATCGAGGAAAGCCACGTCAACGGGGTCGGATATAAGGTCGCGCAAAGCAGACGACGCACTGTCATACTGGCCCTTCAAGGTGAGGAAGGGAGTCTTCTGCACATAGCTCTCGAGCAAGGCTCTTGCCAGAGGTTCGTCATCTACGATGGCACATGTAATCTTGTTCATCTTGTATAAATGGTTAGTAATGAATAGTATTCGTTGTTATCATCCACTCCCTGCTCCCAACTGAACTTGCCAGGATAGAGCAGTTCAAGCCTGCGCCTTACCAACTGTAGCCCCACCCCATGACCGCTTTTGTCGTCGGTGGATTTAGGGTGATTGCTGTTGCGGATGTCGGCATGGATTATCCCGGAATCCACAGAACCGGTGATGTGAATGCTCACATATCCCTCATTGCCGCTTATTCCATGCTTGAAGGCATTCTCTACCAGAGAGATGAGAATGAGCGGTGCTATGAGGAGGGAGCCGCTTTCGCGCATATTGTCAACAAACTCCACACGCACACTGGGTGAGATGCGGAGCCGCATGAGGTCAACATATCGGCGCAGGAAATCTACCTCGCGCTCCAAGGTGGTATAGGCATCGCGGTTCTGATAGAGCATGTGGCTGAGCAGGCGGCTGAGGTTCATGATGGCCTCCTGCGCCTTTCCCTGGTCAAATACGACAAGTGCATAGATATTGTTGAGCGTATTGAGCAAGAAATGAGGGCTCACCTGGTTCTTCAGGCTCTGCAGTTCGGTCTCCGTCTGACGAAGTTCGGCCTGCTTGCGTGCCATATTGGCCTTGCGGAAGCGGAAACTCATGTGGAGCACCACAGCCAGTACCACCAGCAACAGATAAACCATGAAATCGCGCACGGCAATGACCAAGTCTATCCACACTTTACCCTTCGTGGCACCGAAGAAGCGCCAATGACGGCGACCAGACTCTGGTAGCATCCTGTCATAACAGCCTGGTTCGCGCGATGCACGAAACTCCTCGTCGTCATACACATAACTTCTGGGAGCCTGCGATTGGGGTTCCACGCTATCCCGTCGGGTCTTGTTCTTCACCACCTGCTGGTAACGAGCCAGAAGCAAAGAGTCTGCCATACCCTCACTCTCCCACTTGTCTATCTGGATACGCTCAATTCTCATCTGCCACGAATAGTTCCAGAATCCGTTGGCCGTCTGCGCTGCAATGATGAGTATAAGGTTGAGCATGACGAACCGACGCAGATTGTGATTCCGCAGATACTTGGGTACGAGCCAGATGTAATTGACGTAGAAGACAATGGCAAGCAAAGCGGGACTGACAAGCAAGGGCATCGCGTGGGACAAGACACCGACAAAGCCTTCTTCCCGCACGAACATCATCTGCGGGAAGAAGAAAATCACCATCCACGCCATAATGTGAATCATGATTTCCAGTATATGGTGCCGACTCTCGTCCTTAGCCATTCAGTCTCTGTCCTTTTCCTTATATTTAGAAGTTTACAATCTGTTGGTCTGTCCCTGTCAGAGCACCCGCTTGCAGATTACTCATATCTGATAGCCTCGATGGGGTCCATTCGGGCAGCCTTGCGGGCAGGCACATAACCGAAGAACACTCCGATGAATGCACACAGGCAGAAGCTCACGCCCACACTCCAGAAAGGCACATCGCTGGGCAGACCGCAGAATGTGGATGCTATCCAACTGCCTCCGTAGCCCAATGCCACTCCCAATACTGCTCCCGTGAGGGATATCATGATGCTCTCGATGAGGAACTGACTCAGGATATCCACCCCGCGTGCTCCTACCGACATGCGCAGTCCTATCTCCTTGGTACGCTCTGTCACACTCACCAGCATGATATTCATGATGCCTATGCCAGCAACCAGCAGCGAGAAAGCTGCCGCCACTACCAGGATGATGGTAATAGTGTCCATGGTGCTTCCCATAGTCTCCATCATCTCCTGCTGCGAGCGTATGGTGAAATCGTCTTCAGCATCGTCCTTCAACTTATGGTTATGCCTGATGATACCCGTTATCTCTTCGATGGCCGCATCACTGAGGTCCTCACTCAAGGCACTCATGTTGATACTGTTGAAATAGGTCTGTGCGGCTATACGCTTCATCACGGTGGTATAGGGTGCGATAATCACATTGTCCTGGTCCATACCCCATGAGTTGTAGCCTTTTGACTTCAATACTCCCACGATGCGGAACGGTATGCTCTTGAAGCGGATAGTCTTGCCCACACAGGGAGCATCCTTGTCACCGAAGAGTTCTTTCACTATGGTGCGCCCGACAACGCACACTTTGGCACTCTTCTTCACATCCTCCTCATTGAAGCAATCACCCTCCTCCACTGTCCAGAGCTTGATGTCAAGATATTCGGGCGACTCTCCGTAGAGTGATGTCGTAGTGTTGTTGGCACCATAGATGACCTGTCCGCTACTGGTCACTTCAGGGCTGATGTGCGTTACCAGCGTGGCATCAGAGAGCAGGCTCTGGTAATCGGCCATCTTGAGAGTCTGCATCGAACTGGGATCACGGCGCACTCCGCCTCGCATGTCAGCACCCGGGCGAAGGGTGAGCAGATTGGTTCCCATCTTGCTCAACTCAGCCCTCACACTCTGCTTGGAGCCTTGTCCGATGGCCATCATGATGATGACGGCAGCCACTCCAATGATGATTCCCAGCATGCTGAGGAAGGAGCGGAACTTATTGCTCAGTATTGCGTTGATGGCAACTTTGAGTAGATTCTTTATACTCATATTCTTTTATATCTATATATAATGTACCATTGGCCGGGCAGGAAACTCATTTGCGCCTGCCCGGCAGCACTTAGTCATCCACAGGCTTGGGCAGTGCAGCCAATGCCGCAGCCGCATCCTGGATGTTGGTATTCACTTTGTCCTCACGTATCTTGCCGTCCCGCAGCATGATGTTGCGGCTGCTGTACTGTGCAATCTCGGGATTGTGAGTCACGAAAATGATGGTTCGTCCCTCGCGGTAAAGCTGCTGGAAGAGCACGAGAATCTCAAAGCTTGTACGCGTATCAAGGTTTCCCGTAGCCTCATCGGCCAGTATCACAGCGGGATTGTTGACCAATGCACGTGCGATGGCCACACGCTGCATCTGTCCACCAGACATCTGATTGCTCTTATGATCAAGCCTGTCACCCAGCCCTACAGCCTGCAGAGCCGACACAGCTGCCTCTCTGCGCTGCTTGGCATTGTAGCGTTTGTTGTACATCAAGGGCAGCTCCACATTCTCCACAGCCGTTGTCTTGGCCAGAAGATTATAGTTCTGGAAGATGAATCCTATCTTTCTGTTTCGGAGCACAGCCCGCTCTGACCTCTTCATGGTACGCACCGACACTCCGTCCAGGATATACTCTCCACTGGTGGGTGTATCGAGGCAACCCAACTGGTTGAGCAGAGTGCTCTTGCCAGAGCCAGACGTTCCCATGATGGTGACAAACTCTCCCTCGTAGATCTTGAAACTCACTCCACGTAGAGCCTTCACTATCTCGCTGCCCACGTGAAACTCCCGTCGCACGTTCTGCAGCTCTATCACCACCTTACGGTTATCCTGCTCCATTACTTCTTACTGTTGTTAGAGTTCTTCTTGCTACGTGGTCTGGGCATGAAGGGATTACTGTTCTGCTGCTCGCCCTCAGCTTCTACCTGCATAGCATTCACCTCAGTCAATACGTGTGTACCAGGCTTCAATCCCTTGGTTATCTGTGTCAGAGTGCCGTTGGTCATACCTGTCTCCACAGCCACAGCCTTCAGGTTGGAACCTTCCTTCACCCACACCTTTTCCTTGGCATCGGTATCGGTGATGGTCTCATCGCTGTTGAGCATTGCTTCACGTGGAGTGAAACGGAGAGCCTTGCTGGGTACAGCCAGCACATCCTTTGCCTCCATGGTGAAGATGACCACATTGGCCGTAAGTCCGGGCTTCAGTTTCAAGTCATCGTTGGGAGCGCTGATAACCACCTCATAAGTGACTACGTTGCTCTCTGTAGCAGCCTCCTGGCGCACCTGGGTCACCTGTCCCTCAAAGGTATCATCGGGGAAGGCATCCACGGTGAAGGTTACGCGCTGGCCTTCCTTCACGTCACCTATGTCAGCCTCATCCACATCGGCTATCACTCTCATGTCAGTCAAATCGCGTGCTATCTTGAAGAGAGTAGGTGTACTGAAGCTTGAGGCCACAGTCTGACCTTCCTCCACCTCCTTGCTAAGCACCACTCCGTCTATGGGGCTGGTGATTGTGGCATATCCCAGATTGGTCTGCGCTTTCTTCACACTCTCCTTCTGCTGCTGGGTTTTCTGCTGTGCCTGTACGTATGAAAGACGTGCCTGCTCAAAGTCATTGGCGCTGATGAGTCCCTTGTCATAGAGTGTCTTGTAACGCTCATAGTTTGTCTTCTGATAGTCAAGTTCGCTCTGTGCGCTCTTGAGGCTTGCCTGTGCGCTGCTGAGTTCGCTCATCAGGTTGGTCCTATCCAGTTCGGCTATCACCTGACCCGCCTTTACCACGCTGTTGTAATCCACATACAGCTTGCTGATGACACCGCTCACCTGCGTACCAACATCCACACTTGTCACGGGTTCAATGGTACCTGTGGCCGTCACACTGTTCACGATATCCTGTTTGGCCGCTTCTGCCTCGCTGTAGGTAAAGCCTGTTTTCTTGGAACATCCTGTCATCACCGCAGCCCCCAGCAGCATCATTGCTGCCCAAGCCACGCACTTATTTATTCTCTTCATATCCTGTATCGTTCTTTTTAATCGTTTGTCAAAGGGCTATCTGTTCGCCTGTATAGAATTTGAGCAACTGCACATTGAGCAGCGTTGTATATTTGCTCTGCAGCAGATCCTGCTCTGCGCTTATCACATTGTCTCTTCCCTGCAATACCTCCACGGTATTCTTCAGGCCGTTCTGGAACTGTTCGTTGAGCAGTTCATAACTGGCCTCCTGGCTCTTCACGCGGTCTCGTGCTGCCAGGAAGTTCTGCTGGTTGCTGTTGGCATTTATCCAATATTGCTCGATAGTGCTGCTCAGCGAGTTCTTCTTGTCCTGCAAGTCGAGTTTGCTATTGGCCTGCTCCAGCCGGGCAGACTTCACATTAGAGCGATTGGAGCGGTTGTCGAATATAGGTACACTCACCGTCACGCCCGCACTCAGGTTCAGATTGTCCTTCATCTGCTTGCCTACGTCGTTGCGGCTGGCGCTATAATGACTGTCACCCAGACTTGCCGATACGCTAATCGAGGGATAATATCCGCGCTTGGCAATATCCACATGCATATTGGCAGCATCGATGGCCAACTGCGCGCTCTTTATTTCCGGACGGCTCTCAAGAGCCTTGGCATAAGCCTCCTGTGCACTGGGAATCAGCGCGAGCACCTGTTCGTCGGTAGGTATCTGCCCGCTCACATCGAATTCGGTGTTGAGATCAAGTTCCAGAAGAGCCTTGAGCTGGCGCTTGTAGTTGAGCAACTGAGTCTGGCTGCTGGTCACATCATAGCGTGCACTACTCAGCTGTGCCTCCAGCTGCACCACATCTGCCTTGGCCATCTGCCCTTGATTCATCATCTCCACACCACGCTCATACTGGCTCTGAGCCGTCTTCTGCAACTTCTCATTCACCTGCACAGCCTCTTTCGTGTACATTATCTGTACATACAGCTGGGCTATCTGCTCCTGGATGGTAAGTTCACTCTGCTCGGTGTTCAGGCGTGTGATTTCGTTCTGAACCTTCTGCTTCTCGATGTTCTTCTGGTTCACTCCGCCGTTCCACACTGTCCACCGCGCATTCAGTCCGTAGCTTCCCTGGTAAGTCACCTTGTTTTTCGTGTTGGTCACCTGACCGTTCTGCACGATGTTGGTTCCCTCCTCAAAGGGGCGGTAGCCCATGGTGTGGCTGGTGGAGAAGCTCAAACTGGGAAACAAAGCGCCTTTGTCCTGCCAGAGAGCCACCTCACCTTGCTGCTCGCTGATGCGGTTCTTCTGAATCTGAATGTTGTTGGTCAACGCATAATCGATGCATTGCTGCAGGTTCCATGCCGCCTGTGCCTTCGCTGCCATCGCGCAGCAAAAAGCCAGAGCACAGGTTGCCATTGTTCGTCTTTCCATTGTTCTCGTCAAATGATGATTTCTTGTCGAATGTATGACCACATCTGCAGCCATGGGTTTAACCTCTCTGCAAATTTATCCCCTTTTGCTGATACTGGCAACAGAGTGTTGTCCTTTTTAAGCAATCTTTGACTTTTTTTTCGATGGAAAGGGCATAACTTCCACACGTTTCCCCTATACCCCTTCCCATGCACCACAATGTTCGATATACAACAGGTACCTGCCCGCTTCACGACAGGCAACCTCAACACCCATGCACAGGCCGACAGGAATTCCAGGTTCACTTCTTTGGTGAGCTGGGAACAAAGTCCCAACTCTCCCACGTAGTCAATAGTCAAATGACACCATATTCCCTTCCAACTGCATGCGAATGACCTTCATCTTGGCTGGTATAGCACTGACCACACGAAGCAAGCGCGCTGCAAGGGAGAGCGCAGCGTGCTGCGATGCAAGTGGCAGCCCGTTGACACTATAGAGACAGCCTGTTGGCGATTTTTGGCAAAGGAATTGATACAGTTCCCGCAAAAACCTGTACCTTTGTCCTCAACGCCCTATTGGGGGTACACCGAGAATAATAAAGAAACCATAACAAGGAAATAGATACGACTATGTTTTCAGGTATCATCGAAGGAATGGCCCGTGTGGAGGCCATCAGAACAGAGCAGGACAACGTGCACTTCACCCTCTCGGGCCCGTTTGTAGAGGAACTGAAGATAGACCAAAGCGTGGCACACAACGGCGTGTGCCTCACCGTGGTGGAGATAAAGGACGGTCAATATACCGTAACAGCCATGCGCGAGACACTCAACTGCACCAATCTGGGACAGCTCAAGGTGGGTGACTTGGTCAACGTGGAGCGCAGCATGATACTCAACGGCCGGTTGGACGGCCACATCGTGCAGGGTCATGTAGATCAGACAGCCACCTGCATCGCCATCGACGACCAGGAAGGAAGCCATCAGTTCACCTTCAAATACGAGAGCAGCAAGGAAGCCGTGCGCCAGGGATACTTCTGCGTGGATAAAGGAAGCGTGACAGTCAACGGCGTGAGCCTCACCGTATGCCGTCCCACAAGCGACACCTTCCAGGTATGCATCATCCCCTTCACATGGGAGCACACCAACTTCCACACCTTCGAAGTAGGCACCCAGGTAAACATCGAGTTCGACATCCTGGGCAAATACATCGCCCGCATGAACCAGCTGCTCTAATCACAGCTGCATCCCAACACCATCCATCCCCCTCTGCAGCACCAAGCGCAGAGGGGGATGGCCGCTTTCTCCCGCCACCCCTGCCTCATCGCCAGTCCATCACAACGAAATCATCGCTGAAATTCCCCCACATGACAGGATGCTGCCTATTGCGTACATGAAACATTATGTGTGAACTATTCTGGCCGTTCATGTACGTGTCCATCCAAGAGAAAACGAGAGTCGAGGAAGAACATATCTACCTCGATCCACGCATCTCATCTCTGGAAATAGACAAGAATTTCCTTTCGGGAGGTGCCTGCCCCTTCTTCTAATTGGCCACGGACGTTTACACCAAACTTCGGTACAAGCAGAAAGAGTGGGACAAGTTACTTTTTCCATTCATAGCAGACAGACACAATAGAATCATTGCCTTTTCCTATACATATTGTTCTGCATTCTGTTCCGCTTACTTTCTCATAGAAAAAATATTGTTGCCGCGCGTCATCTTGGAAGTCCCAACGCTCGTCATTTTAGACCAGACTGTCCAAAAGCTCTTGAGGAAAAGTTTTCTTCATCTCCAAGAGCCAACCTTGTTGGCCCCTTCCATCTTCGGCAAGTCCTTTATCATCGATACTATACTTTACCGCATACTCAGGAAGTTTTATACCACTTCGGCGCACCCGACAAACCCTGTGGAGGGCTGTGCAGATGCTAACCCAAAAACTATGTTGCCAAACGATACATGATTGTCCAAAAGTAGTACCTTTGCACTATGAATCAGAATGACAATATAAACATGTATGAAGGCCTCGCCTCATATTTCCTCCCCGAAGGAGTTCTTAAGTATTTTGAGGTGACAGACTTTGCAACACAGCGTACTTTGGACAAGGATGTTCTTTACACAACAGAGCTTCACATCTATCTGGATGAGCGCGACAATCG